>TARA_R110002051_G_scaffold165688_2_pt1 | contig 72857 bp, 76 predicted proteins | sample TARA_R110002051 | Tara Oceans TARA_R110002051 (sample SAMEA4397023) | marine metagenome | biome: Polar Biome; feature: [MES] marine water layer (ENVO:01000295) within the mesopelagic zone...; material: water (ENVO:00002006), including particulate matter (ENVO:01000060) such...
CACGAACCTCCTTGATGCCCGCCCGCCCGGCAAGATAGCGCCTCAACGCGCCTTCCGGCAGCAGGTTGGAGAAGAAGGGCGGCACGCGCGTCTGCACCGGACGAAAACCGGTCAACAGGCCCCCATAGACGTCTTTGAACGAAAGGCTCAGCGTCGGCCGGTTCTCGTCCGCGATATATGCCTCGTCAAACGCGAACAGCGTCTGATCGCCCGGCAAATGTGTGATCGTTCCAACCGGTCTGCCGTGAAGGGAGACGTCGAGGACAGAGATTTTACTCATCGTCACTCTCCTCATCCAGGCGGTAGGCAGGTGGTGGCGACTTCTTCGAAAGTGTCCCAATCAGCTGATTGAGGCTGTCGAAGACATACTCAGTTGAGCTCTTCGGTTGGGTCGTGATGGCGCGCACGGCAGGGACTTTTTCCCGGGGCACCAGCATGATTTCCAGATCAAGCGCCCGCGCGATTTCCGTAAGCGTCGCGATATTGGGGTTGGATTGCCCGGACTCGATGCGGGACAAATGCCCTGGATCCATACCAATTGTGCGCGCGAGTTCGGATTGGCGAATACCCTTCGCCTCTCTGATCGCTCGCAATGTTTCGGATATAACCGTTCCCGCATCACTCATTTTTGTGTTTCTCTACAATTTTTATAATTGTATTGTATCAAAATACAAAACCAATTTCAACAAGAATTGTATTTTTTACAATTTATAAAATCATTTTGCACTATAATACAATTTCATACACTGCGTCGAATAAAATGACGCTATACGCCATAGCGTATAAAACCGGTTCAAAGCCACGCTCAGCTTGGCGTCCATCCGTTTGTCGCACGAACCAGCCCGCCCACCATGCGCACCAGAGCCGGCACCGGATCTGGATCATCCCCATGACATACGCGATGATGCCGCCGGCCCTCTTCGCCAAACTCGACACAATCAGGATCGTACTGACCGCCCAACTGGCGAGCCCGCCAGTTGGGCGCCACTTCACTGCCAGAGTGCCCGATGGGCACCCTGGCATCGGAACGCACGCCGCCGCCACATTAACTGGCCAAAAAACCGGCCAATAATCGGCTGCGATATTACAAAACCATCTGAAATTTAAGAGAAATACAGAACCGTAAACCGGCCAAAAAACTGGCCAGTTTGCGTTGGAAATCTTGTGAAGAAGCAGAATAAGCCAATTAGTGCACAACAAGAAAAGCTAATGAATGACACAGGTGGCAACACCCGTCTGGCGCTCCCTGAAACCGGGCTGAGATTATGAAATCCCAAGTCGTTTCTTGAGTTCTTCATACTGCCGCCGGTGCTTATCCGGATCGCGATCCTTCAACCTTCCAAGATTCAGCAATTTCCACTGCACAGCCGGGAAGCGTTCGAAATCGTAGATTGAGCTGCTGCCGGTTCCAAAAACACCCTAACTCAGTGTCCTCAAAACCGGCAGCAGCTCACGGATTGGACGGCCGTTGCAGTTTCTGTTCACCTTAGAAACGCGGGTGGCGCGCCTGCAATGAGAGCTCGACTCCGACTCTCGACCACTGACGGCGTTGAGATCGTTGACCCAACAGGTGATGATGGAAAGATCTGGCTTGATCGTAGTCTTGGGTTTCCGCCCAAAGCGCCGAAAAACCCCACTCCGATTGCGATCACCGCGAGCACCAATATCTCCGATCTTGTTCAGGCTTCGCGCATTCAAGGGATGCCTATGATAACGCCGAACTTGTTAGGACATCAGCCGCAATCAAGAGATCCCATGGCGTGGTATTGGGAGAAACGCCCCCATCTCTCGCCGAGCGACAAGGCGGAACTCAGGGGTGAAGAGTTTCGACACCAGAGCGATGAGCCCTTCAATCTCGGGCTATTGGCCTATTCCAACTCCCCAAGAGGGGGTGAATTGGTGGTAGATGTTTCATGTTCCAATGCCGACCCCATTTCGATCAAAATACCGGTGAAGATTGTTGATCAAGACGTATCCTTGTTGGAGAGCCTACAACGGTTGGGGGTGGACGAGAGGACACAAACGATTCTGCTAAAAGCGTGGAACCGGACATTGACCCAGCATGGGTGACTGCCACGGAAAAGGGCTTCTGGTGCAGATGATTCGAATTTTCAGCAAAACAATGGTAATAATCAGCTTAAATGCCAATTGCTTAACTATCCATACGTCGGATACCGCGCGGGTCGGACAGGACTCCAACAGGCCTCGGAAGCAGCGATCGCCCCGCTGTCATTTCAACCTACAGATCTAACCGCGTTCAGTTCGACGAAACGGGATGATACGCCGGTTAAGCGCTCTGCCGCACGGCCCAAGAAGTATCGCTAAAGATCTCTTGGGGCCTGCCAAACACTTCTTCAACTGCCGCGACGACACCAGGCCAATCAGAAGAGTAATCATGTCCGGCAATCACGCCGCCCGGACGAACTTTGGGGCGCCAAGCAATAAGCTGCGGTAGCACCGCTTCATATGTGTGTGCAGCGTCAACATAGATGGCATCAAGGGAGCTGTCGGCAATTAGTCCAACGATGACATTATCAGGCGCCTTTATCTTGATGATGTTTTCTAGTTTTGCAGCCAACTCGTCAAATTCCCTTTCGGCCTGTTCTATGTCAACCGTAACGCTTCTGATATCCTGTATCAGTTGCGCGTTTTCGCACCCGACGAGAATTTCGCTGTTGTAACTCTTGCTCCAGGAGTCAATGCAAACAAGGCGGGTGACGTGCTTCGACAAAATAGCGCTTCCCTCGCCAGCGAAGACACCGATTTCCGCCGCGACATAGTCAGGGCGAAGCCAATTGCGACAGAACCGATCGAGCCCCTCAACATAGAGCTCGTCCCTCATGATCAGATTATTCATCTAAACTTCCTCGCCAGTCCACAGGCCTCACTAATGAGGCTATCGGGCAATGCCAGTTGGACGGCAGTCACCGAATTGGTAATCACGTCCCCAATGGGCTCCAAACCAAGGTGTTTGCGCCCATCGAATTGAAACTTGGCGAAAGGGCCGTTAGCTCGTACAAAATTGAAAATAGCCTGCAAATGCCAATCTGCGTCGAGTGGATTTCGCCAGTGATAGACAGAATGACCTTCAAAGATCACCAGGTCACCACGGTTGCTATCAACATAGAATTCCGAACCCGTTCCTGGCTCAAAACCAATTGGCCAACCGGCCTCACAGCCGGTGTCAATCGTAATGCTCGCTACAATCTCTGATGAGTCACGATCGATATGTCGATGAATACCTGCACCTCGCTTGTACAGCCACAAGAACGAAAACGCTGGCAACACATCCTCTCCCACAGCTTGTGAAACGACCGTTCTGATTCTCGGAAACAAGCCCTCCAGTGCGAGCGGCGCATAGAAGATTTGGGTCATGGGGTCTTCGTCATTGCCACGCAGATCTCCCGCTGCGGAAAGCAGGCAGAGCTGGTTGAATATCCCATCAAGATGATCCGCCGAAACAACGCGAGGCACCATTTCTACCCGGTCCGATGAAAAACGTGGTGCAGTGCCTTTTGAGGCGGTCGATCCGTCCATCAGCACCTCCTAGTGCAAAACCAAACGAGACAAGAAGCTTTCAGTGCGCCTTTCGATGCGTGCCTTGATTGTTGTCGGTGCAATTCCGGATACCTTTGCGAGGTGACTGACTCCTGCATCACCAACACAAAGGACCCTTAGGTTCGAAGTGAGGTGTTGCTGTAAGCTCTTAGCCAACGAGGGCTCGACGGAGATGCGTCCTCCCAGATACTTCAAGGCGCCGGCCACATGTCGCGCCTCGTCGATGCGGACGTTTTTGTAGATTTCCGCGACAAACATGCCTTTAAACACTTCGATCAATATGCCGAATTCCTCAAGGGCCAACGCCTCAAGGTAAGCGTGGCCTAATAGCATTTCTTCAAAGCTCTTTGTGCTCTCGAAATAGGTCTTGAGATCCTCGGGGTCTTGTCCCGCCGGCGCCACAGCTTGATCTAGCTCTTTCAAATAACGGGCAAACGCATGAGCATGCCGCGCTTCATCCCCAACAGCTTGCGCGAGCAACAGGCTAAATTCGTAGCTGTCGGCTCGCTGGAGCAGCAGTGCCGCATTTCGCATTCCGAGTTGTTCAACATGGCAAGACATAGACGCCAGTTCCACGGCATCCGGCAAACGATTGCTATGTTGTACATCGTCCTTAGCGAGAGCCCAATCGAGTCTGGTCTCCCATGAGCCGCATCTGGCACCATCTTCATAGATTTTGAGCAAGTCGGAAGTCGGTGGTGGGGCTGTCACTTGCATAGTCATCGAGGGGCCTCTTCCTCGTTCTGTGTGAACGTGTCATTCAGTTTGAGTGAGTAAAATACGCAACTAAGCAGGACCGCGCCCATGAGCACTGCGGTCACCTTAAATGGAAACTCAACAGACATGAGGTCGACAAGGACAGCGCCCAAAACGGGGCCTGTTAGAGCTAGGGCGGATCCAATTGCATTAGCTGAGGAAGTGACAGGGGCAATGAGACGCGTGGGCACTTCGTTCTGAATCAATACCCCAAATCCGACAGCACCGAGCCCAACTCCTATCCCCATCAGCCCCACTGTAAGGGCTGCCAAGAAATACTGAAGGGAGCCTTCAACGAAGGGAAAGGCATATCCATAAACCGCAAAACAAATTGTGTCGCTTAGTATTGCAATTAGAAATAGGTTTAGCGCGCCGACAACACGGAGAATTGGTTCAGCCAAGAGCGAGCCGATAATGCCCCCCCCTCCAATGATGGCGATAGAAAATGCGACATCTTGAGATGAAAAGTCGTGGTGCTTGAGGAGCAATGCCAACAGATCGTCACTGATGTAGAGCGCAAAAGTTGAAAGCGAGAATGCGATAGCGCCAACGCATGCGCCATTGCTGGAAACAAGTGCACGTAAGGACAGACGAATGGACGTGATGGGGTGTCGCCCCCCGCTAAAAGCCCCCGCGGATCCGGATTCGGCGAACCTTCTTATTCGTGTTGGAGTCGCTAGATGGACAAGCGAGGCGCTCGCTAACAGACAAACCGAAATGATGTTTGAGCACACAATCAATGCAACGTACCCGAACTTCATTAGAACAACGCCAGCGAGCGCAGGCCCGAGAATCTTGCCGCCATTCAGAATTCCCTGAAGAAGACTGTGTGCACCTGTATACTCTCTCTGGTGGAACCGGTGAGCAACTAGCACTGGCAGAGCGATCTTGAGGGAGAGCCGAGCACTCGCTCGGATGAGTGCGATTAGAATGTACCAATACGCACCTTGAAATAGCCAAAGCGCAATTGACGTGGCGCCAATAACGAACGCACTCATCAAGATATAGGCGGTCGCGCTAGGGCGACTTATTCTCGCACCAAGGATGGGGCCCACAATGATGCCGGGTGCCGTAAATGCGACCGCGAGGGCAGCCGCCTCCCACGCCCCGCCGTTGTACGCAAACAATACAAATGCTGCAAATAAGGCATAATCCAAGTACAGATCAACACCATAGGCGGCGTACATGGGATACACCCAAAACCTTCCCCGCGTCATCACTTTTGGAGATCTTCCGGACGCTTCACTCATTGGCGGCAACGAAATCATCTGCCAGCAAATCGACAAATGCTGTTATCGATCTTCCGAGATCAGGGCGTCCATCTTGGTATGTAAGGCATTTCTGCGCAAGGCGGAACGTATGAGACCGTCTCATGGGAATATGGATCCCCAGTTCTCCGTAGCGCCACAAGACTTGATTCCAATCTGAACTAGGCGGCGCGCCTCTGCGGGACAAAAAGACGCCGATTGCGCTGTGCTGGCCCCAAAGCAGAATGCGATGAGTTGGGTCGCTTTGTGCAGTTTTCTCGAATTCAAGCACAGTCGTGTTTTGCGTTCCCGCAAGCGCTACCAACCACGAGGATGCGAACTCCAACTGCTCGCGCTTTTCGGCATACAGCGCCAGGCCCTCCAGAGAAAAACTCAGGTCTGCATCTCTGCGAGATTTTCGGCAGGGTGCAGTAAGGCAACTTAACATCGACAAAATGAAGGCATCTGGTGCAGCGCATGTACGCTGTTGCCTCACTAATAGTTGTTCCGCCTTGGCAAGCTGAAGTAACGCTGTTGGATCTAGGGAATCATGCGGTGAAGCGCCACCAAGAACCGCTCGTGACAGAGCAGTGTGGAGGCCGCGAGAGGCTTTGTAGAGCACGCCAACGGTCGCCGACACTTCAGCCTTGTTCTCCACCTCAAGAGCATAATAGGCCAACCAACGAGATATGGAGCAAGCGCTCCATGCGTGACTGAGGCTCCCGGCTGTGCACCGACCTGATTTGGTTAGCCAATTTGAAATTTCTCCAAGCAGCGCTTCTACACTCGGTTGGTGGGCAACAGCTTGTTCAAGTGCGGACCTATTGAAGTGAGTTGGATTGCCTGCGTTGTCGCAACGGCGGCGATTCATGCCATCTTCAAAAGGAACCCCGAATGGATTGTCTGCCGAACTTTCGGACAACGGTCGTTTCTCGTTGTCGACGGAATGTTGAAGGTCGAAAAAGCTGAACGCGCGTTGCACAGACTGGCACCCCACTATTGGACCAATCTGCCCGTACCGCCTTGGACGATACGGGCAGCAAGATGGCCGTTGCCGCGACTGGCGGCAACGCTTCGAACGCTAACGAATTGGACGATAGCGAGTTGGACGATAGCGAATTGGACGATAGGTCATTTCGGGCTCCTTATGACTCGAAGTGAAACGATAAATGTGCGCATAGATTGCACAACCACAGTTAATCGAACCGCAAAACGAATTGCAACCCTAATGTATTTTCTTTTTTCTAATACCCTAAGGGTGATTGTGAGATTCTCAGCATAAGGCGTTAGAGGCATGATATTATTGGTCACAGGTGGTGGCAGTGGGCTTGGACTTGCAATTGTAAAACAGGCCCTCAGATCGGGGCATCACGTTGTCGCCACTTCCCGAAATCCAGACGCCCTCGAAAACTCTCTGCGAGGGAATGACTCAACGTTGTTTCGAGCCCTACCAATGTCGCCAATGTCCGAAAAGGGGGCAGCGGGCGTATTCAGCGATGTGGTCGCTAGACACGGTCGCGTTGATGCGGTGATCAATAATGCGGCGTGCGGCCTTTTTGGGGCGCTTGAGGAGCTCGACCGCACCGACCTTGACCATATGTTCGAACTCAATGTTTTTGTTCCATTAAAACTGATGCAGCTTGCGGCGGCACAGATGCGGTCGCAAGGCAGCGGAATAATCGTAAATGTATCGTCGGCGAGTGCATATCTAGGTGGGGCGGGATACGGTGCGTATGCGGCCTCAAAGGCAGCGTTGACTGCGCTGAGTGAAGCGCTATTGGAGGAAGTCACCCCCTTCGGCGTAAAGGTTATGCTTGTAGAACCAGGCCGGCTCAACACGGACTTCGTGGTCAACTCAAGTGTTCATAAGTCGACGAATGGCTCCCCTTATGCGTCACACGTAGGGCGAAGCCTACGAGCGATCGTGAACCAGCGACAGGTTGCCGCTGCCAAAGTCGATGACGTGGCACGTGAAATTGTCGCGCTGATCGCTTCAGACAGCGTCCCGTTCCGATATTTTGTTGGCGGCGGTGTGGGCGACATCATTCGCGAAAAAATCGCATCGGTCGAGCGCTACCTAACAGCCTCCAGTCATGCCGAATGAAGCACTGGCAGAGTCGCTCCGATCACTCTGTGGCGTTTGCGTGCGTGCGCTGAACTGATCTTGAAAATTCGGACCGTTTACAATCGCGTCTCCCGACGGGCTTCGAAAGAGCGGAGCGACCTCGAAATGAGGCCCCTTCGAGATTTGGCTACGCCGCCAATAGGAGGCACAGCCAGCTTTCAAAACTCCTGGCGCAAGCTAGCGTACCAAGTTGCACCACGTTCGCGATGCTGAACCTCCGTGCTCGTGAGTGAATCGTTCCGTGTTGTCGCGTAGAATTGCCTCACACGCTTATCATGACTCCCCAATAAATCCTCCACGCCGAATTGGAGTCGAAGCCCGCCAGAGAATGATCGCTCCACGAACGCCGAGAGATCGGGGCCATAATATCCTTGTCGACGGGTCTCTTGAAGCCGATACTCATAAGTTGAGGACTCCCATGCATAAGTGGCTCCCCAAGCCATATTCAAAGCCGGCAATGCCTGACGAAACTGGGCGCGGAGCGAGTATTCCGGCACTTGATCAAAACGGCGCATCTCTCCCGTTACAGGGTCACGAACGCGCGCGCGTTGAATGTCGAACTCGAAATCAAAGGTCATGTGTTCAAGGCCAAACAAAGTCATAGATGTAGACAGATCACCATTTACCCGACTGATATCGCCACTGCCAATATTCCCGGGCGCATCAAACAATCTATCCCCAGATGAAAATGGAACCCAACCATCGACGTCTTCCACGATGTCATGACCGAACAACAGGCGCATTGATGCGCGATCGTTCCAACGATGTGTCCACTCCCCCTCGGCACGCCAAATTTGTTGGGGCTCGTAGTTGGGATTACCAATACTCGAACTTCCATCAGTAACGTTCACCGAGGTGGAAAACTGCGAAAAGTCCAACTGGTCCACATCACGCAAAACCGTGACGCGAAGCTGATCATTTTGTGATCTTGTCCACACCAGCGATACGGAGGGCTTGAGGTACTCAAGTCTCCGCATTTGATTGGTGCCGCCCGATTGAGAAATTGTTGAAGCCTCGGCACGAAGGCCGCCGCTGACAGACCATCGGTCTCCGACATCCCACGCCAGCGTCGCGAAAACCTCACCGCGTTCTTCCGAAACAATTGTGAATGCATTGGGGATAACGATGGATGAAAGCTGACCCGCTTGATCAAGCGAAACTTGAAGGTTCGTCTTCGTCAGGTTCCGCGCCCACTCGGCGCCAAATCGGGCAACTATGCTTGGCGACACATTCCAGGTGACGCTGTCCCGAAGCACTTCCTCGCGTGCGTAATAGTCGAGAGAAACAATCGTGGCGCTCTGGAATCCCGAATCGACGGAAAACACTTGAAATGGCTCGGGTCCATCTTCCGCGCGATTCTGCCGCCACAAGAACGTCAGTTCATTGCGTATTGTCGGCCTCCACTGCTGGTTGAGCGAGAGTGAAAGTGAAGCGTCATCGCCATGGTTCTCGGTCGTTGCCTGCTCGTATCCGGTAAGCGACTGAATCGCCCCTGCTGGCTCGCGCACGTCCGTAAATTGAAGGCTATTGAACACCCAGGTGGATAGCTCCCCATCGAACCGCAGAGATGCCCCTTCATTGAACTCCTGAGTAATCGACCAGGAGGGCGAAATGCTCCTCAAACTTCTCTGATCAGCCTCATCGTGAGCAAGAAGTGGCATCGAGTCAGGGGCAAAATATTGGCGGCTGCGGAGAAACCGCGGCGCCTCGGTAGCGAGCTCCAATCCGAAGATGAAGGTGAGAGCTCGCATCGGCATGGTGTAAGAGAAAGTGGCATTGGGCATGACCCTGTCAGCAGCGTATCTGCGTACTGACGCATCAATCACACCGGATCCAACGCGATTCGTTCGGGTGATAACATTTAAGAGCCGAGAATGGCCGCGCATCTCATAGGCTGGGAGAGGTTGAGTGATGAGTTCCACACGCACTACGTCAGCAGCCGCAATTCGCTCCAGAATGCTTTGGAGTGTGAGCATCTTGCTGCTCGGCCTATCGCCATTGATCAGCACGTTTCCTGCGCTATCGGCAATCCCACGCCGTGCCGGATCTCCTTCAGAAAGGGAGAAGCCGGGAATCTGGGTGACAATGTCGTAGGCAGTTGTGGCTGCGAGCTCCTCGAAATACCCGATCTCGAAAAGAATGATTTCCGCTGACACGCTGGCCTCGCCGCCCTGCGGCGTCAACGTGTTACTTGACACAGCTTCTATCAGGGCACGTTGGCTCCCAACGACTTCTATCGCGATATCGTACACTTGAGGGCGCTCCTGGTCATAATGCAATCACAACGGAAGCGATTTATTCGAGAGTTCAAGAAAAAGAACAACCCCTAAGTGCTCAAACCGCCCAGGCATGGGTCCACATTCCCTGCACAGCGTATCGCTGTGCATATCGACGGGCCCTCCCGGACGAAAAGGTCAGAGACAAGGTGCTCAGCCATGCCATGAGCCGCCGTGTCGCGGCCCTTGGGGGCCTTCTCTTGATGATGGATTTCAATCTCGGCGGCGGCATCATGGATGCCATCAACGAGGCTCAAGCGCTCGTATCAAGCACCTGAGCCTCGTTCCGAGCTAGCTCGACTACAACAATGCCAACTGGTCACAAGTGGGATCGGTGATCCCGTAGACCTCCCGCGCCATGCGCACGGTCTGATGACCGGAGAAAACAGGTTTGTCGGTGACGGTGTTGTGAGTGTCCCAGCTCGCCCAGATTTTGAGGCCAGCGCCCTTGAAGGAGATATCAAGGCTCTCTGGCCCACTGGATCCACCGAAGATGCCAAGCACGGCGACCAGCATTTCGGAGAGCCGTTCATCGCTCGCGCCGCCGGCGAGCTCGTCGCCATACCAGCGCAGAAGTGCGCTGGTGGCGATTTTGAACGCGGCGCGTTTGTCCGCGTAGGAGAGGATCGCGCTCATGCTGCAGTCCTCCGCTTGGCTGTTTTCGCTGCAGGCTTCTTCGTGCGCTTGGAATCGTCCAGAAGCATGATCACGCCATCGGGCGGGAGTGCATCGAGCTTGAGGCGGATATGGCCACCCTTGGTGGTCCAGGCGGCACCGATCTCGCGCCAGAAGGCTTTGCGGCCGGTGGTCTCGTCGCCCTCGCGAACAGCGAAGGCACGCAGGGTTGGTTTGGAGAAGTTTGACATAGGATGGCTCCCTTGGTGTTGGCGCTGGAACGCGTCTGCCGTGTTCCAATCGCAGATCACCAAAGGCGGGGGGTGCTCGCGTGCCGCCCTGAAACCGAAGGCGGCGTCAGCCGGGGCTTGGCACGAGGAGAGCCCGCGCGCCTAGATTTGCGTCTCTTGGACACCGAGCAGAAGCCCAGCGCCAACGACCAAGGGGCCTACAAAACATCTTCACAGCCCTACCGCTCTCGCTCATCATCCTCGCGACCGCGACGTGCCTTGCGAAGCGCAAGGCGGTGCGCGATTTCGTCCTGTTCATCACGGGCAAGCCCCTCGCCTGCCCGCTTGAACCCGCCGCCTTTCCGGCGTTCTTGCTCATAGCTTTTCCATGTCCCGAAGCGTGCTTCGAGGATCGTCAGCCGGTGCTTCTTGCCGCCGAGCTGAGACAGCTTCGCGTAGGACTCGCCATCGCTGAAAATCAGCCCCTGGCCCTTGCCATGGATATCAAGCCCTTGCTCGGACACGCGGGTTTCAAGATCGGACCATGACGATGCATCGTCGAAATGTGGACGAATGAACTGGCGCAATTGCGTGATCTTGTCCTTGCCCCATTGAACAAGATCATTCACATCGAAGCCGCCAGCGGCACGTTGCTTCAGGCGCTCGCCGAAGCTCAACATGCGCGACAGGCGTCCCGGAACCTGCTGGAGCCCCAGCTCCTTCTCCTGCGCCTTCAGTGAGCGCTCCAAACGGGTTTTGTAGCGCCATTTGGGCCAGGCCTTTCCGCTCTCCGGATGCACCCGGTTCACCATCACATGCAGATGCGGGTGCTCGGTGTCATTGTGACAGACAATCACCGACTGATGCTCGGACAGACCGAGATCATCGAGCGCCCGGTCGGCAACGCCGGCCATGGCGTCGCGCTCCAGACGTTCGTCCGGAGGCCAGCTTACTGAAAAATGAAAGACGGGATCTTGAACCCGTCGCGACAACCGCGCCGTCGCCCGCATCATCGCCGGATAGGTGGCCGGGTCGGTTGTCGGCAAATTGCGCGCCTCAGCCCACTCGACCCGTTCAGGTCGATCGCCACGCTGCCCCGTGGCGAGATATCGGGCGAGGCCGCCAAAGCCGGTTCCGGTTTGAGCTTCTCCGATCATGGGAAGCTCAACCGATCCGGCGCACAGCGGAAAGCACCGCGTCCAATGCCCCGTTGATCGCAGCTGCCGATACAACGAAACCGGTATTGGCCTGGCGGGCGAGCTGATTGAGATTGTTCCCAATCGATGTCAGCTGGCGGATAGCTTCCGCTGAAATGCGTGCGGGTTTTGCTTGGGGACGCACCCCAAGAGAACACGCTCGCACGAATGCTGCACGGGTTAAGTCGCAAGTCTCCGCAGAGGCGTCGATGGCCGCCAGCTCAGCTGGCGTGACATAGACATCGATCCGCTCGGATCGAACCTCAGTGGACGCCTTGCGATAACCCTTTGGCGGCATTCGTTAAGCCCTCCTGGCAATTGAAGGACAAGCAGGATATGCCTTGAGGACACACATCGTGTGCTCCGAATGGTATACATGTAACGGCGCATTTTTGCCCGTAAACATCCTGCTTGCTCCCTCCCAAGTCGATCAAACCCGCCATAGCATACTCCAGGTTGTTACGTCAGACCATTGCACAACCGACACATGCGCCGTTGCACCGATGCTTCACCCCAAGCACCGTGGCGCATGTGTCACGTCGACGAGACGAGTCCCTCTTTAGAGGGGCTCCAGGATCGTTGGCGCGAGAAGCCGTCAAGGACGGATTCGACAAGAAGAAGTGGGAGGCACAATTGGCCGGGCAAAGGCCAATTTGGATCGCGCTTCTGGCCGTAGGCCCAAAGTGTGGGAAAGGTTTCAACAAGCGCCAGCTCATCGCCCCTCCAATGGGGCGAGGGCTCACACGATCATCGACCAGACCGACGCCCCCGCCGCATACTAGCGACGGCGTTTGATTTTCGCGATTTGCACGATAAGGCGTTCAAGGTCGAAATCTGCCACCAAGGCGGCTTCTTCGCTTGTAATGACCATACTGATCTCCAGCGGTTTGGCAGATGCCGGCCTCGGCATCGCACTTGTCGACACCAATCTGGAAACCAAAACACTGCCGACCATTTCTATTTATGCGAAGGCCGCAAATCAGTGCACCCGGCCAAAACAGACGCGAGAATCAATCGCCGAAAGCGATCGAGCCCGGCAAGGAACCGGACGCGGATCATAGACCTACCACGCTCGGCCGCTGAGATCCGATCACCGTAGCGACATCGGTGATTGAGCCGGAGTGTAGGAAAACATCCGCATCCGATGAACGGCCAGCGTGTGGCAGAACATGGACCCAGCCAAATCCGTCGTGGCCGCAGCTCAACCACGGCCTGACCGGCTTTCTATCTACAGAAGCCCAACCAAGATCTGAGACTTTTTCGCAATTTTCAACGCTGTATCGCCAAGCTGTCGAATACGGGTGGCCAGCTCCGCCTGGGTCATGTTTCTTGTTGTTGCTTGTTGCACGAGCGCAAGAAGACGTTCGTATTCTTTTTGATCAGATGCTCCCGGCGTAATGTCATTAATCTCTTCAGGGGAAAGCCCACGAAGTTGTCTGTAAATCTCAGAGAACCTGCCATCTAATGCACTCGCCGCGCGCTCTGCAGCCTCATCCACATCTGCCAGCATGGTTTCAAATTCTTCGTCAGAAATTCCACTCATGGCCCAACCTCCTCGCTATCAGAATTGACTACACTGCTAATTGCTTCATCAAGTTCACGCACTCGTTCCGCTGCGTCATCGATGCTCCCACTGATGGCTGCACCGCGCGCATTGAGAGCAGCAACTCGGGCCGAAACGTCCGCCACAGTCACAGAAATCCGTTCACGCAAGTCGGCCAAGCCAGCCCGCTCCAAGGCGGTCGCCTGTGCTTCGTGAACCTGCCGGATGGATGCCAGATGCCCAGATATGGTTGCATTCGCCGCCAAAACCTGCCCGTGCGCCGCATCGATGTCCGCCAATAATTGCGCTTCCTGACGTTCGATCGGCTCGAGGAGCTCGGCGCGTTTGGTTTCGACCCGCGGATCCACTGCCTCAATAAACCGAGCCAAATATGCAGGGAGGCGCGATGGGTCGCGGTCCAGGATCGCCGTCACATTCGGTACAAGGTTCGCATTTCGCGCCGTTTCCGCAATTAGGGCGGGTCGGTAAGTCTGATTGATGAAGATGTTGATATCATCCTTGATGGATTTGAAGTGTTGAACGGCAAGGGCGCGGTGGGATCTGTGCAGTTCCTCCAAATCCTGTCCGATCAGCAGGGAGAGCTCAACGGTCTCAGGAGGAACTGAAGCACAACCGCCTAAGCTACTCATGGCCAAGCCGATGCTCATGCCCACCGCACGCCCGAATTGGACAAATTCAATTTGCATAACCATCTCCCCCGATCAACTGAAGCAGCAACGCTGGACGTATTTCTGCCCAATGCTGCGTGATGGCCATCACGACTGATCAGTAGGCTGGCTTCTACTATTCATTCTGAGATCAAGGCTTGGGGAAGAAAATGTCTGAATATCAAGAGCTACTCGAACGGGATGGCCCCGAATTGCTGCGTCTAAAGCCGCCGGTGCGGCGCGCGGCATACAGCGACCGAACCGCATGGCAAATGGCGGTCCTCGCAGAACTCGCCTATGTGAAATTTGAAGCACCCAATGACGGACTTTTGGCGGAACTCGCCCAAGAACTCGCTGAAATCGATAGCGTCGACAACATCGCAAAGCGCCTAATCAGCCTTCGTGAAATACTGAAAACTCCGTCGGCCGGGGCAGAGGACCGCCTGCGGGCGGCTCTACAGGTCGCCGGCTTCGTTCTAGTCGGCACATTTTACAACCAAACGCTTGACCCCATGCAAAACACGGAAGGCTTTGTCGCAAAGAAGATTGATGGCGAGGGAGCGGATTTTGCTGTTCTGTCAATCCGCGGCACGACGAGCATTCCCGATTGGATTAACAACGCAAATGTCGGCTTGGAAAGCGTTGGCGGTGGCCGCCTAGTTCACAAGGGATTCCACAAGGCGTTCAAAGACGCGGAAGAGCAAATCCGTGAACTCCTTAGCAAGGTTGACGAATTGCCACTATTTATCACGGGGCATTCCCTTGGTGGCGCCGTGGCAGTGATGGCAACTTGGTACTTCAAGCGAGACACGCTCGCAGCATGCTACACTTTTGGTGGACCCAGGGCGGGAAACCACGCGCTAAATGATGCTTTCCATACACCGATTTATCGCGTTGTGAATGCCTTTGATCCCGTGCCTATGGTGCCGCCTACAGAGCGCGCTATCGCCAGCACAAAGTTCGCACTCAGGCTTCTTTCCAAGTTCGGGGGGAGCATTGTCCTGGACCCCGTCATCAAGTGGCTCACGAGTATTCAAGGATATCGGCACGCCGGTGATTTGAGGCAAATGACTGATGGGGAGATGGACAGTCACGGACGCTATCCAACGGTCAAGCACTTCACCCAATTTGGATTGGCGGAACGTTTTGCGCGCGCAGCAAAGCTTCTGACGAGCAATCAGCTCAAACGCCTTGATGTCTATCACAACATGGCCACCTACCGCCGTAAACTGCGGTCACGTGCACTTGGCCGAGCACCTCAATGAACCGCCGGCCCGCCAGCTCAGCAGTCGAAATACACCGCAAAAGTGGACCTCTTGACTCGCCGAAAAAGAGCACTCGCTGGCGGTGGGACTACCACAATTAGACATCGAAACGAATCAAATCGTCTAGTACCAATTGCAACCCAAGCTGCTTCCTCCTCGTCCGCCGGCACGACGCCTCGCCGGAGAGCGTGAAGCCAGTTTTCTCTACTTTTTTGCAATTTCCGAACAGAATGGTGCATAATGTTCGGATATTATGATTAATTCAACCGGGAACCGATCCCGAAGAGGATTTATTGAGCCTTGCGACACCCTCGCTTTACGACCAGACTGGCAGACGCCTCTATCTCACGCCCGATGAACGAAAGCGGTTCTTGCTCGCCGCCGACGCGCAACCGCCAGAGTGGCGGACTTTCGGAAAATTCCTAATTCTAACAGGCTGTCGGATATCCGAGGCGCTGAACGTCACTGCAGAGCACATCGATTTTGAGGAAAACCGAGTTTCGATCGAAACGATGAAGCAACGCCGACGCGGTGTCTGGCGCCGCATACCGCTGCCCACAGATTTTCTCTCGGAGCTGGGTCGAGTTCACGATCTACGTGTCGCGGAGAGAATCCTCGATCAGAACCGAGGACTCTGGCCGGTCGGCCGCACCACCGCATTCGAGCGCATTAAGGCCGTCATGTCAGATGCCGGCATCGTCGGGCCCCAGGCATGCCCAAAGGGACTGCGTCACACCTTCGGCGTCCATGCAGTGTTGAACAGCGTGCCCGTTGCGCCCCTCCAACGGTGGATGGGGCATGCGAGATTGGAAACAACGCTAATATATCTTCAAATACAAGGAGATGAAGAGTATTCATTAGCGGAGCGGATGTGGTGACCGTTCCCAACGGCGGATCCATTACTCTTGGGATCACCTCGATCACCAGCGCGATTAGCCCTTGAAGCAAGCATCCGAGATTCTCCGATGATCCTTTCCATTCAAAAAAAGGTTACTGTGAACCGAGCCTTCTGGTAAGCTATTCTGGCGGGAGCTTTAATAGTATAAACTTAATGCGTGCATGGAGACTGGAATGGTGAAAACGTCCTTTATAGCAAAAATCATATCGTCGGTGCTGTCTCTGTTTATCCTCTCATTTGTCGCGGGGTGTGGGCAGGATCCCGTCTCAGTACGAATTGGTTACCTGCCCATCGCAGCAGAACTCCCGCTTTTTGTGGCGGTAGAACAGGGATACTTCGCGGATGAAGGCATAAACGTCGAGCTCATTCGCATGGCGTCGAGCAATGACCTCGCGAACGCCGCAACCGCAGGCCGTGTAGATGTCCTCGCGGGAGCAGCCTCCAATGTCGTTTTCGATGTTGGAACAACGAGCGGCCAGCACCACGAGCTCATCCTCCTGAATCCGTATTCCAACGCACCCGGCCATGTCACGGACTATCTCATTGCGCGTGATGCCGCCTTGACACCAGATATCCCATCGCTTGAAGGCAAGCGCGTCGCTAGCTTTCCTGGGTCGGTAAATCGAATTTTCGTCCGGTTGATTTTTGAAAAGTACGGACTCGCTTGGGGCAACTATGAGTATGTTGAGATGCTGCCAGCGAACTGGGAGCCAGCACTCGCCTCCGGTGCTATTGACGCAGTATCCGCCCTAGAACCAAGCGCGACACAGATTATCGAAGACGGCGCTGGAGTTTCGATATTTTCAGGGCTTTATGCGGACTTGATGCCGAATGTGCCCCTCTCGGGGCATTGGCTTTCCAGGGGCTTCATCGACACTGCTGAGCCCGAGACACTTGCGTCAGTCCTCCGAGCCTATGAACGGGCAGTCCAATTTATCCGGCAGAATGAGGACCAAGCGAAGCAATATTTGGTTACATACGCGAATGTGCGGGAAGACATCTTGGACCACGTGAACCTCAACCCGTGGATGACATTGGGCGAGATTCAAGGTGCCGAGGTCCAGAACTTTGCCGATCTTCTGGCCCGTGAAGGAGCTCTACTACAGCCGATCGACGTCAATGACTTTATCTATCCGGGGGACCAGCGCGGTGGGGAAGCAGCTAATCAGGCTAACTGAAGTAGGGAAGTTCTTTATCGACAGGGTGGGGCATCGGACCGATATTCTAGGGGGTATAAATGTCCACTTCACCGATGGGGAAGCCATTGCCCTTCGCGGCAATAACGGCACTGGGAAGACTACACTACTGAACATCCTTGCCGGCTTAGAAACACCAAGCTCCGGAGAGCTGCGGTCGTGCGTCGGTATACCAGGACGCCTCGGTTTCGCTCAACAAGACTATACGTCCAGCCTCTTGCCGTGGCTTACTGCGCTTGAGAACATCGCCCTGCCTTTGAGGCTCAGAGGTACTCCGAGAACGGAATCCGCAACCAAGGCCAGAGACCTCATATCCAGATTGAGCTTTGAAGACCTGCCGTTGGCTAACTTCCCGCATCAGCTTAGCGGCGGGCAACGTCAAAAGGTCGCGATCACAAGAGCCTTGATAGATCACCCGCAGCTTCTGCTTCTCGACGAACCGTTTGCAAATCTTGACGCGATAACCCGCCGAGCGTTGCGGGCGGCGCTGCTCGCAGAACATGAATCTTCCAAGTTCCTAATGCTACTCGTCTCCCACGACCTCGATGAATCGATCTTGCTGAGCGACCGAATTCTCATTCTATCCGGCCAACCTGCGAAAATCGCCGCAGAGTTTAAGATATCGTTGCCGCGCCCTCGCAAAACCGAGGACATGTTCTCTGATTCATTCCTGTCTCTTCGAAGGCAAATAGTTGAATTTGAGGAGCAGCTATGACGCGAGTGATTAGATCCACTCTTTTTGTTTTGGCCCTTCTGGCTTCATGGTGGACCGCTTCAACATTTTCTTTAGTGAACCCGCTGTTCTTGCCAGACTTCACTGACTACTTGCGCCACCTGGTCGCAGCCGTTAGTGATCGAAGCGCATTATTTGACATCGCGGCAACACTTTATAGAGCTACGGCGGGGTTGTTTCTGTCTGTAATATTAGGCGTGCCCCTTGGCCTATACCTTGGCCGAAACCCTCGCATATACGATTACATTGATTTTATAATTGACTTTTTTCGATCAATACCATCGTCCGCTCTGTTTTTCTTGTTTGTCCTTATTTTCGGCGTTGGCGACTTATCAAAAGTAGCAGTTGTATTCTACGGTTGCTTCCTCATAATGTTAGTCGCAGCCATGTATGGGGCACAGCCTAGTCGTGAGAAGACTGACCGAATAAAGATTCTAAAAACTCTCGGAGCCACCGAATTCCAAATATTGAAGCATTGCGTTCTTCCCGACAGCCTACCCCAAATTTTCAGTGGGTTTCGCATATGTATTTCCCTATCGCTGGTTCTCGTGGTTGTCACAGAAATGTTTCTTTCCTCCACAAATGGACTTGGTCGACGGATTTACGATGCGTACCTGGCCTACGAAATTGCCGAAATGTTTGTCGCAATCACGCTTCTCGGCGCCGTTGGTTATGCAGTGAACAAAGCCGCAGTCGCGCTGGAGCGTAAGGTCCTGTTTTGGACGCCTCAAGGCACGGAAAAGTGAAATGGCAAAATCAAACGGGTTCTTGGATTATAAGCACGTCGAAACGCATTTCATCTACGCGTTCATGTGGCGGCCATATAGGCAGACAGCAAATGGGGGGGCGATTGAGCCGGCAGACTTTCGCGAGTGCGCCTTTCGCCTCGCCTTCGATGAGATACGCACCCTCGCGCACGCCGGGGAGGACGCTAAATTCGGAAAGTGGGAGTCGTCACCGCTGCACGAGCGCAAGATTGGATCAATAGACTCGGATACGACTGAAAAGCGGTGGGTGGGAACATACCAACCGACATTTGTCACGAAAAGACGCTCGATAGGCCTCGTTCAAGAATCGACTGTCAACGCACACGTTGTGGTTCCACTCAAAAATGGAGCGACCCTCCCTACAGGAGCAGAGCTGCTTCCGGACACGTTCCACCGCACAGAAGATGTGATCACCTTCCCCGTGCAGATTCAGTGGACTCTGCGCCTATTCGAAACTTTCACCGGGACCACGACCGTTCGCGTATCGGTACCAAACACACTCTTATCGCAAGTCGATCGGGAGAGGCGCTATGAGTCGATCCACTGGTTACTTCACCTAGTGAGCAATATGGATGATGAGGGCGACCCTACTCACGACATAGACTCGCGCCCAGTCACGGATTCATTTTTGCACTTGCCGGAAGTCGGTTCGATTCGACTATTCGACTACATGCGCACCGTTAGAAACCGTGAAATTGAGTCGATACCTCAGTGCCTGTTTTCTCCATCGTTAGATGATGGTTCCAAGGCGACGGCAGCGCGCTCGGACAGGTATTTTCTCAAAATTGAATCCAACACATTTGCATACACCAATAAAAAAGTGCCCCCCGAAGCGACTTCCTACGAAAAATATGAAGGATTTGAGTGGCACGAAAACCAATCCCCCTTCGCCGTGACAAACATCGTGGTGAACGATGAGTCATGGCAAAATATTGTTCAGCCTAAACGTGTATCTGTTTGGCCATTCGGAATAGTTAGACCAATTAGCCACGCGTCTCTACATGCCGCGAAAGAAATCTCGGCAATCTATACTCGGCTTACGTTGGAAAATACAAAAATTGGCCAGTGTTATTCGAACATCAGCCAAGATTACATGAAAGATGTTCTGAAATATGACGAATATGGCAGAGGCCTCCCAAATCCGTGCCTAGATGACCGCGTCTTTCTCGCTTTCAGCAAACGTGGCGCCCTTACCTTGACCCACGATCCCGCGGCCACTCCAGCTGTTTTCGTTATTCCGTCTTTTTTGAATCTCTTCGAGATTTTACGGGCCCGGATGATGGCGGGAATTGTGGTTACGTCTGAACTCAGCGATCTGGCGTCGAACATGGGACGATTCCGTTTTCCCCGAAATGCGGCAGATACTGAAAAAACATTCTATAAATACTTAATGGAACTCCGCTCGCTGCGTCATTGGATTTTGCTTCAAACACAAAATCCGATTCACTTTCTGTTTGACGGGGGCTCGATTACAGAAATTGCAATGCTGGCGGAGAAGGAGCTATTCATCGACGAAATTATGGCTTCGGCCAGGCGCGGCATTGACGCCGTAGATTCGCTCTTTTCTGTTTGGAATGTACAATCCCGTACTGATATTTGATGGCTACAGCTCCAAAATATCTTCCAAATTCCGCGTCCCTTGAACAAGCGGAAATTCTGTTGGACGCTGTTGAATCTACACTGCGTGAGCTGAATTTATGGAGACGGCAAGTCGAGTTGGGCAAGCGCGCGCCAATCGAGCGTTACGACGAATGTATGGAAAGACCGATACGTGTCGGGTGGCAACGCAAGATGTGTCAATTCGACAATGCACGAAAAAATCTATCCCGACTGGTGGAGGAGATCAAAGGTCAATCTCTACGGGAAACCGCAGCGGTCAGGACATATCTGCGGCGGCCTGAGATCGAAGCGGCTACGATCATCTACGACCTGTGCCACCCAGGCAAGTTGTCCTCTAACGACCTTCGGTCGATCAGCGACGAAACGCTGCTCTCGATTCTAGCGGAAATTGTGGCTGATGTTCATCAGTTTCCTTGGGCTCCGCATCAATGGAAATCGGAGTTGCGCGCCATAAATAGTCGCGCGTATGAGAAATTTCGACAGTATTCGATGCCAACACCCGGTCCGTCTCTCGACTTCGGAATTTACACTGCACTCGAACTAGAATTCCAAGCGGTACTTCGCCGATTGGACGAAATTCATCTGATAACCGACGACAGTCTCCCGGGCCATCAACTTCGGCATATGTGTGACGACATTCCAGATCTACAGGATGCTCTAGACCCGGTCCTGCGTATGGGATTAGGCGTAGCCTTGGGGCGGATCGGGAAGGCGACGGTACTGGTTGCGTGTTGTTCCGGATTCACTAATGACACCCCACGTGAGGAGAGCGTCAAGACGGCAATGCGGAAGCTTGAGACTGACTTCCGGCTGCTCGCGGATCAATGGCTTTGTGTTGGCGTCTGCGGAGGAGGATCAAGGGGGCGCCCGCTTGGCTCTGTGCTAGTGTCTCAGGGGGCAGTCCACATATTGAACAGGCTCAGAAGTACTCGCTATCGTCCAGCCCATGAACATTCTCAGCCCCTCGTGAAACGCGAGCTCTTGCAAGATTGCGCCAGTCTCGGGCCAGTGCACGCCGACTATCAAGAGGTTGCTGCACTCTTGAAGGAAACTGACTATCAACTCGCCGCCCCTGATGCTGTGCCTATTGGGTACGTCCCATTCGCTTCGGTAGGTCATCTCGTTCACACAGATGCCGATCGAGCAGCGTTGCTGGAAGTGATGAAAAAATTTACTCTGGCGACAGACGATTTCGGCTTCGAGATGGAATATAGGGGGATCGCCAATTTCGGTCCTCCGGGCAAAGAACGTGGCTACCCTGATACGTTGATCATCAAAGGCGTTGTGGACTATGGTGGAACTGCGGACAAAGGTAGCTGGAATGCCGGACTGAAATACAAAGTTCAAACGTATGCGTCAGATCTTGCTGCTGAGGCGGCGGTTCGACTCATTCGGCACAACGCGATTCTACCGGTAAAATGATTAAGTGGAGCCAACCAATGAACGCCGCCATCGACTTCGCAGGGTGCACGCTGTCCAAGCCCTTCCAAGTGACATGGCGATCCGCCTTTGACGAACTCTGCCACACGAATCCCGTTTGGATCTCGCCGTTCTTTCAAGTTATGGCGGGAGCCGATGGGAGTTCTCAACAGCGCCATGACATGGCAACGATTTGGGCTCTCAACATGCTGCAGGGCTCCTATGCTTTCCCCAGCTACGTGGCCGCCCTCGCGGCCCGAAGCGATATTGATTCAGTGCGCCACGGTCTGCTGGAAAACGCGTGGGACGAGGCGGGCGGGGTCCATCGAACGAGTCGATCCCATTTCTGGCTAGCGGTTCGGTTGGCTGAATGCTTAGGGTTCAATGCCTCTCTGGCGAAGGCGCTGCCGTCGCTCCCCGCTTCACATGCCTATATGGAATCACACAAGACAAGCGCGACATCCGGTGATTTTGACGAAGCTCTGGGAATGATCTGCCTCATTGAGGAGTTCACGACACCTGAATTTTCCAGGATCGCTACTGGGTTGATTTCAGCGGTGAACGAAATCGGACCGAAACGGGTCGAAGATTTTATCCTCGATGGCGGCGGGGAATACTTCACCGCTAACATCTCCGATGACGAACGCCATAGAGAAGAGATGCCTAAGATAGCCGCCACTCTGCTCGCGGCCAGAGGAGTCGACTTGGACAGTCCGTCGGCGATCCAGAAAGGGCTGGAACCAATATTAGCTGGGTCCAAGAAGAGTATTGCTTTGCGGGCCAAGTTCCTGGACGAAATATACCAGCTTGTAATGGATGGGTTAACTCCTCTCGGATTCTGGCAATCTCGGTGTTTTTCCCTCGAAACACAGACGGAGTGTACCTAGCACAATTAGAATTGTAATGATTGCTGCAGTGAACCAAATCGCTTTTAGCCACAGGTCTCCATGCAACATAGAGGTTGACGCCCCTATCCCAGCTATTGCCGGTGCGGAAAAACTAAGGAACAGCGCAAATATTTTTGCGGGTGTATGGAGCCAGGATTTTGGTGCTCGCCGATGACTTCGCTCCCAAGAAAATGGCTGCATTTCATCACTAGAAATTGAATTATCACCGTCGGCTGTTGGCGCTGTATATATTGATTTTGCAATATCAAATAAATCTGCTTCTATATAGAGCCTTATAGTATTTACATAATAGTCATTATTGAAGTATACCCAAAACATGATTGAAGAAACGTAGCTTGACAACACAAAATAGCTCAAATGAGAGCCGTCATTAACACTATATATCACCGCGACAAACGATAAAAAAATACCTACGTTAAAATACAATGCGGTTTCACGGAGAGTTATTCTCGCAGACTGCTCCTCTTTCAGCGCTTGATATTCTGCAATTATTAACGATAACGCGCTTTCTCTGTCAGTCATAACTTTACGGACTCCCGATTTGCGACCACACAACACACTTGCCAACGCAAGAGTATCGCAGATCACCACTTTTCAGGCTACCGATTGGCTCAAAAAATTCAATCCGCACGCCACTCAATGCGGGGCCCCACATCTATCCAGACTCCTCTTTTTCAATGAATACGAAACGGCCAACCATCAACTTCGGGACCATGTCTGATGATCCGCATGGAAGAGTGGGGAACACAAATGCGCTGAACAGAATGCACCATTCTGTTCAACCCCGAACCACAGTTCGGAGTGTGAGGTGCGTTCATGGTCGAGTCTGCAAGCCCCCTTCTCCCTCCTCAGGACCTCATCGCAAGGCACCGGCGAACCTACTATTTCATGCAGATGAGAATGCTTATTCTCGGGGCCGCCTGCATTGTGATCGTCGCCCAGGTCTTTCTGCTGCATCAGGTCGTCGCGATGGTTATCGCCGCCCTTGCGTTCGATGTGTGCCGGACGCTCGATGGTTTTCGGCTCCATCGTCTCGCTACTGGGCGGTGGCTCAGCGAGGATCTTCGATCGCTCATCGAGTATTTTATCTCAGCGACGCCGCGCCGATGGCTCGAATATGCGCTCCTCGCCCTGCCGGCGAATGCACTCCTCACCTATGTGCTCCACACTGGCGAGTTCGATACGCTCAACAACGCGGCGGTTTTGACGATGAATTTCGCACAGGAAGTATGGGGAGCGGCGGAACAAGAAGTGTCCCGTATGCGCGCCGGCCTCGCGTCGTTCGCGGTCAATTTCGGCTTTTCCGGTGTCCTGGAATACCTTGCCGCGCGGTGGCTATTTGCAAAGAGAAAGCTGAAAATCAAAAACAGGACTTGAAATTTCGAACATGCACCCCAATAATAATCAGTATAAAGATTAATTAATGGGTGATGCATGTTAGATGAAATTTTTGAGACGCCGGCAGGTACCGGATGGAATAACTCTCGCTGAAGCACAACAACTCCAGCTTATGAGCCGATTTGGGATCGCACCTGACGCGCAAGCAGTCGGTGAGCCCCAGCCAAGCGCGGATGCCGCACTGGCCGATGATGCTGTCGAGATCGCAGGTTAGTGACACCCTCGGAGTTTCACACACCGGGCGGCTACTGGATGCCACGCGACGCCGAGGCGTTTTCTATCATCTCAGATGAACCGGTCTGGTTTGTCCCAAACCCCGCAGTGAAGGGGTTCAAGCTGCTGGCGTTCTTTATTGCGCGACGCCTCTGCCAGAATCCTCGCACCTGGGCAGAGCACGGTTGGTGGAGTTGCTTCTACCGATGCAATGGCGCGCCGCGCCTCAAGCCCTATCAAGCTTATTGGCTTTGGCGCCAGATCCACTATTCGGGCGATGTTCCGGTACTCTTGCCACCATTGAATGACTAGCGGTTAGCTGGCAAAGTCTCGACCTGCAATGGAGGTTGCGACGTGGCAGACCCATCGGCGAAACTCGACAGTCTGAAGAAGCACCTGGGCGTCGCCCACGCCAGAGAAGAGACGGCGTTGAGGAATTATCGCGCCGCGATCGAGCTCAGAGGGAAGTATCCCGAGATGGGCGATACGCGTCAGGCATCGGAAGTCCGTCAAGACCTCGCAAAGATCTACAAGGCCGCCCAAGAAAAGACCAAGGAAGCCGATCTGGCGCTCAAAACACAAGAACGCCTTCAGGAGCGTGCCAAGCAGAAGGCGCTGGCCGCCGAGAGAGAAGCGAGCAAGCAAACCGGGCGGGACAAGGCCAGTGAGAAGCCCGCCAGGGGGTTTCGCCGTCGCGGACGTGGTCTTGAGCGAGAGCGGTAGCTGAGCGCGGCTACGCCCGCCTCCACGTCTTGTAGAGACCGTCCAACAACTCGAATTGATAATGCGGCAGTTTGGTTGCCAGAATAGGCTTTCGATTGCGTATGAAGACGAATTGAAGCTCTTCGGGCAGGGCCCTGACATCGGCAGCGGTCGCAATCTTCCATTTTGTGTAGCGGTGATTGATGCGATCTGCCTCACGCTCGAGGTTTGTCACCTGAGAGCTCGAGCTGCTGTGACCACTGGTATTATTGTCCGATCGATTTGAGCTGAACCCGGCGCTGTGTTGTGGGGACGACGAGCTCCCCGAGGATGAACCGGTGTTGCGCGACGAACTGTTCGACGACGTGATAGAGCCAGCATTGTAGTATCCACGCGCATAATAGTGCTGGAGCGTCTCACTGGTTTCGCCCAGAAGACGCTCGACATAAGCGGCGGTGTCCGGATCGTTCACACCGAAGAATGATGTCGCGCCGGCATTGGCGGGGAAATTCTGCCAGGCCTCTCCATAGATCGCTTTGAGTTGGCCGATATTCTGGGCAAACGTCCACAGTTGGACGCCATAACCTGCGAGGTAGGCAAGGCCATTCGAAATGGGCGTCATCTCGCCAAGCGATGGAAACTCATCCAACAGAAAAAGTACCGAGCACGGCGGCGTCTTGCGCCAGCCTGGCTGGCCAACCCAGTCAGGGGCGCGAGTCAGCTCGGCCGTCGCCAACCCGGTCATCATCCGCAAGACGCTTCGATATTCATTGAGGTACTCTGGCGGAATGATCACATAGACCGTCGTCGGTGCCGGATCCTGATCGATCGGGCGGCACATGGAGCGCTTCAAATCAGAGAAGCGGAAATCGCTCACCTCTGTGGCGTTGAGGAGCCTTTCCGACAACCAAATTTGCATCCCTGCACGGCAGGTCGAGATGATGCTGCTCGCCACCTTATCAAGGTGCTCAAGCAACGCGGTGGCTAGGGCCAATAACGGTCGGTAGTTCACACTTTCAGCGTAGACCGTCATTGCAACGAACTCACGCACGATACCTGCCTCAGCCTCACTCTCATCGCTATGGGCGAACAAGATATCGACCACTGATCGCATCGTACGGTGTGACGATCCATAATCACGTCTGCACGTGACGTAGAGCAACACGCACGTAAGCAGGTTCCTGGCCTCCAGATCCCAATACTCATCCCGCGACTTGGCCGTTTTGGGCAAAAGCATCTCGGCTAGAAGCCGGCAATCCTCAAACGTATCATTGGTCGGCCCGCCCCCCTCGGCGGTGCGCACGAAGTCGAGTGGATTGTATCGGTCGGTGCGGTCCTCGAACGGCGAGAATTTGACGACACGGGCGCCGGGAAACATCTGAGCGCGGTGCTCTGCTGTGATATCGGAGTTCTCGCCCTTCACATCGATGACAAACGCGCTTCCCGCGAAGAAGAGCAGGTTCGGTATGATCTGGCTGACTCCCTTGCCCGTTCGCGTCGGGGCAATGGTCAGCAAGTGCCCGGCATCGGGAAATTCCAGGACGCCCGCCTGTGGTGACGCGTTACCATTGGTATCGGTCGCAAGCACACCCAGGAAGGGGCGCATGCCTTGCGGATAGTCATAAACAAGCGGCTTGGCTCCTATCCTTCCCTCATCGGCACTCAACAAGGCGTGGAAGCGTTCCTCTTCCCGCCAATGCGGCGCTCGATACCAGCGCGAGCGCCAATAGTCGCGCCACAAGTCCGCGTATTGGTCACTGTTTGATTGAGCCCGAAATAGAGAAGCGCTCATTGTGCAGCGACCTCCTCGACTTCAGGATCTGGCTCAGCAGTCTCTTCCTCGCGCAGCTGCCAAAGTGCCGCGAACCGATTGGCGTGTTGATGGGATGCCATCGCCTGACGATGCTCTTCCTCCTCCCGGTTGGCCTCAAGGACATCCTTGCGGAGCCTCGCCGGCGAAAAACTCTCCCATTCATCGTCGGATCCGGAGAACGCCTTCAGGAGCCCGTGAATTAGATCGGCGGGATAGTCGTCCAGGAATTTCCGGTCGAACTCATAATCCACGAACCCGTAGCGATAGAGGACGAATTTGGGATTGTCCTTCTTCGCGGCGCTTGCCTCATGGCGCACCTCCGAGACAATGACGGGCCGCTTCTCCCGTGGGAATTGGAGATAGGCGATCACGGTCGGGTCGTTGTGGTGCGGATCCAGCTCAAGATTGATCGAGGCTTTCGCCCACAAACCGAACGGATCGTAAAGCACCGGGAATTTGGGACGTAGTCGCTTCTTGATTTCTTCCTGCACCCAGGCTCGCTCGCCCGTTAGATCGGTCGAGAAGTCATTGTCCAGGGAGGCATCCCACCGCCGGGTCTCCGATGGTGTGAATGTGAAGAGTTTTGCGTTGAATTCTTCGAACCGTGTAACCGGCTCACGCGTTTCGGGAAAGACGTGAAGATTGGTGGATGGTGGCTCTTTGCCGACCTCCGCCTTCACACGGGGCACGTTCCCTGGCTCGGTTGATTTGGATTGAACCGGCTTGACGACTACGGGCGGAGGGGCTGGCTCCTTGCTCTCAAGAATGTTCTTCCAGGCGGCCTTGAGACCTTTGATAATCGGCGAGTTCTTGGTTTTGGGGTGGACGAACAGGACGATGACGCCGCCGATGACGACGATGAGGAAGACAAGCTCCATGGGTACATCTCAATCTCAATTGCACAGAGGACCGGCAATCTATGCGAGAATATTTATTCTTGGCCACCTCTAATTTGCGCGAATGGACTCAGACCGCGCGTGAGCGACGGTTTACGGCGACTGATGCCCAATCGTCCCACTGCATCTCGCGCAGCGGCTTCGACTGCGGCTGACGCGTGATGAAACGCGCCAACTCGTCAAAGAGTTGGCTCTCCATCTCCGCAACAATCTCGATTCTGCGTTGGGTGCACTCACCGTCCTTGATCTTGATCTGGAGACGCCAACCGGCATCGCGGCCATGCGGCTCGATCCATGTATCGACACTCCATCGGCCGCTATTGATGTAGACGCGCCGGGTCGGCCCTGATTTCGGCCATGCCTGCAATTTCATTGTTCACCCCTTCCACTCTCGTCCGACCGGATATCTTGTCGGGATTGGTATGTTTCCAATCCACCCAAGCTCTTATGGGGAATTCTGGAAGCGTCGCCGACTTGGGCGGCTGACATCTCTCGAAATGGGTAGACGTGGGGGCTCAATGCCCCCAGAAAACATGCACCTCTTCGAAGCGCTCCTCGATCGAGATCACGTCGCCATTGAGTTCCATGTCGCGGGCAATCGCCTCATAGTCGATGTAGTACTGAAGACGATCCGGGACCTCGCAGGTCTCTGAAATAACGCCCTCCGCGAACTCGGCACTCGACCGGCAGGTGCCGGCATATCGGGCCAGCATGTCCTGCGCGTCGGATAGGTCGCTGGACACGTGCTCCAGCACGAGAGCACCGAGTGATCCGTGCTCACGAAGGAACAGAGCGATCTCGCTAACGGTCTGTACGGAATCGTACTCGTTGATGAGAGCTGCCCCGAAATCCTCATAATCGTGGATCGCGAACTCTTCGGCGTTCGGGATTGGCGATGCGGATAGCATGGCGTTGATCTGATCCCGGATCGCGCTCGTGTCCTGGGTGGCATCGATCCAGCTGCCGTGAAGGTGGCCATTATTGTACGCCGCGAGGCAAGCGACATAGATGCGAGGGTGAAAGGTTGGGGTCATTGGTCTGTCTCCTGTTCGAGACCGTGTTCATTCACGGCCTGTTGGAGAGCGTTCAGCTGACGCCGGCGGAGCGGCGCACCTCGTCAGAGGCGTCCCGCAGGAAAGACGCTGGAGGAGATGTTTCTTGGATGGGCGGGGAAATGAGCGTTGCTCATGGCGAAGAAACCTCTGCGCAGGCGTTGCGCCATGCTCAACCGGCAAGGCAAGTTTCCAATCACGAGGCCCGTGAAACGTTGAGACAGGAACGGAATCACCAATGACCCGCGTGCTCGCTTTGTTTGCGGCTCGTCAGAGGGTGAATGGTTGGTGCGGACGGAGGGACTCGAACCCTCAAGGCCTTGCGGCCGACGGATTTTCTTACCTGCTACGGCTTTCGCCGCCACTCGCCTATCGGATGCAGCATCCCGCGAGTGTTTGGGGTCTGGACTATCCCTTCGTCGTACTTCGAGCATGCCTCGAAGCCTTAGACGCCGCCCGTCTAGTCTCTACACCTTCCCCGAGCTTATGATTGCCAGGGGCTTGGCTCGGGATTAGCTTTGGACGACTGCTCGTCCTTTAGCCTTCCCCGAATTTGAGCGGTTCTACGTCCAGGGTTTCCCCCGGCGCACTCAAATTGCTTAAGTCCGTTGCGTCTACCGGTTCCGCCACGTCCGCACTGAGCGGCTGGAAACCAACCGCGTTGATTGATTAGCAGATACGCCACTGGGGACAAGCTGCCGGAACGGCTGCTACGATTTTTCAGAGACGGGTTTGTGCTTCTTGACGCGCCGCACATTGACGGCGGCGGCGTTGATGCTGGTTTTGATGTGGGCCGCATAGTGCTTCTCGATCATCTCCACGCTGGTGCGGCAGTTCTTGGCCACTTGGTAGATGTCGGCCCCTTCCATCAGACGAAAGCAGATATAGCTATGACGAAGGCTGTAGGCTGTACGGCGGTTGCCATCGCGGTCGAGCTTCAATCCGAGTTCGTCGAGGATGCGGTTGAGAAGTGTCAAGTGCGACTTGGGGAAGACAGGATCTGATGGCTCTGGCGTATTTCGCTCGATCAGCCTTTCAAACGGGCGCACCGCACCAGGCATGCTCTTGCAAAAGCCGATACCTCTTTTACCCCTGACTTCGATCTCCAGGATCGTTTCCTCACTATCGTAATCCTCCACGATAGCGATATCCCGGTATTGGAGCCGATAGGCTTCATCCGGTCGCAGACCTGTATTCGCCATGAAGAGCACGAAGTCGTGCATCTGGGCAGTCTCCCACTCGTAGCGCTTTCCCTTGCACGCGGCGGCGCGCTCGCGGGTCGCCTTGTACAGCTGCTCGTATTCCTGAGGCGAGAACCAAGCGCGGTGGCGCACCTTCTTCGCCGCTTTGTAGGGCATCGATAGGTCGGGAAGGTGTGTCAGCCAGCCATGCCGGATCGCCGTCTTCAACACCTGTCGTAGACAGACGATTTCCTGATGGATGGTGCTCGGAGCTGGGGCTCCATATTCTTTCTCATCTGCGTGCCCGAACCGGGCCACAGAATTCGACTGCCGGTGGATACGGTATTCTTGGACCTTCCCACCGGTGACCTCGGATAATCCCATTTCGCCAAAAAATGGGATTAGATAGTTTTTCAAGCGTCGCTTGTGACCGTCCACGTAAACCGGGCTTCGGGTGCCGCCGGTGATAATCTCGAACTCACGTTCGAATTGCGCGGCTGCATGTTTGAAAGTTTTCTCATTCTTCAATTCGCCAATGCGGGCCTTGCCGCAGAGCGTGAGATACCAGTCCTCGGCGAACTCCTTGGCCAAGGACAGGCTGTCCTCTTTCGTCGTGGCGCGGTGGTTCTTTCCATCAAAGCGAGCGGCACACTGCCAGCACGGACTACCAGGCCTCTGATAGAGCCGAACTTTTCCACCCAATATCTTGTGAACAGCCATTATCGCTGCCCCTTATGGATGGTCCAATCTGAGTGTGTGTTTTTGTGCATCATTTGTGCACGGTATCATATGGTGATTTTGGTGGCGAGTAAAAAGTGATTTTTCTTTGTATTACAAAGGCTTTAATGGTGCTCGTGGCCAGACTCGAACTGGCACTGGAAGGATTTTAAGTCTGTTGCGTCTACCATTCCGCCACGCCCGCACGGCGCTGAGACGCGATTCTACACGGCGTTTCCCTTGAGGCCAGTCAGCTTTTCACAGGCATCCACACCCTTGTGCACCTACGCCAAAAACGAGCCGCACCAATCGGGCACGGCTCGCTTTGGTTCTGCTCTGCTCTGTTCGACGGTCTAATTCACCTTCTGGCCATCAGCATTGGCGGCATAGCGGGCTATGCGAACCAGTTCGAGGAATTCGTCGCGGTGACCGTATTCATCCGGCCCCAGCGCTTCGCCAGCCTGGTCGAGGATCTGGTCATAGCCATAACCCTCGCGGATATAGGGGTCTCCGCGCAACATTTGCGCGAAGCCGGCGACTTCGATCGAGAAACGTGTTTCCTGATCGGCCGCCGCAAATTCAGCCACGGCGTCATGACCGGTGATCGGCTGTTCGATCAGCCGGCTTTCATCCTCGCCGGGATGCTTGTAGCGCACGCGCAGCAGCCCGTATTCGGACGAGAGATCCGAAGCCACCGCCGGCGCAGCGCCATAGCGAAGCGGCTCCAGAAGCGCGCCCTCTGATCCCGGGGCCGCGATCTCGTAAATGGCGGTCACGGCATGGCCGGAGCCGACCTCACCGGCATCGACCGCGTCATTGTTGAAATCGCTGCGTTCCAGCATCCGGGTCTCATAGCCAATCAGGCGGTATTCGGCGACCTGGGCCGGGTTGAACTCGATCTGGATTTTGACGTCATTGGCGATCGGAAACAGAGCGCTTGAGCTCTCCTCGACCAGCATGCGCCGGGCCTCCGCGCGGCTGTCGATATAGGCGGCCGTGCCATTACCCGCTTGGGCGATGGTCTGCATCATCTGATCATTATAATTGCCGCGACCAAAGCCCATCACCGAGAGATAAATGCCGCTGGAGCGCTTGCGGGCGACGAAGTCTTCCAGCCGCTCATCCTGGGTGACGCCGACATTGAAATCGCCATCGGTCAGCAACATCACGCGGTTAACGGCGTCTTCATCGAAATTGCGCTCGGCCAGATCATAGGCGAGCGAAAGACCGGCCCCGCCAGCAGTCGATCCGCCCGCCTGCAGACGGTCAAGCGCCGCATGGATTTGCCGTGCATCGCGGGCCTGGGTCGGCTCCAGAACGGCACCGGCCGCGCCGGCATAGACGACGATGGCGACCGTGTCGTCCGGGTCGAGTTCATCGACCAGCAAATGCATCGCCTGCACCGCCAGCGGCAATTTGTCGGCCGAATTCATCGAGCCCGAGACATCGATCAGGAAAACCAGATTCGAGCGCGGCCGCTCCTCGGCCACCATCTCATAGCCCTGCACCGAGACATGCATCAGCTGGGTCTGGTCATTCCATGGATTGGGTGTCACCTGGACCCGCGTCGCAAACGGCTCGTCGAGGCTGTCCGGCAGGGCGTAATCATAATCGAAATAATTGATCATCTCCTCGATGCGCACCGCGTCCTGCGGCGGCAAGGTGCAGTCATTGAGATAATCGCGCACGACGGCATAGCTGGCGGTGTCGACATCGATTGAGAAGGTGGAGACCGGTTCTTCCGTCGTCGCGTGCACGGTATTGAGCTCGACATGCTCATAGCGTTCGCGATCGATCTGACCAGGGCGCGGACCGGTGGGTAAGGGCGCATAGCCTCGCATGTTCTGTTGCATCGGCGCTGCAAGCATGGCCGTCCGGTCCATCGAGGCCGGGGGCGGGGGCGGGGGCGGTGGCGGTGGCGGTGGCGGGATGGCATTCATCGGCGCTTCAGCCTGTACCGCGCCGGTGATCCTGGCCCCGGTTACGGCGATCTCGCCCAGTCCATAGCCATCGCCGCGGCCACGATTTCGGCAGGCGGCTGGTATGGCATTGAGCTGCTCCTGCTTGGCAGCCTCGTCCTGGGCCTGCGCCATCGGCGCCGACTGCATTGCGGCCCCGGTCACCAGCGCCGCGAGCGCCGTCGTCATCATCAGTTTGCGAGTCATTTGAACTCCCCTTCCCGTTCCCAGCTGCAGCATTTGCACGCATGAAATGATCGGAGGAAAGGCGAGAAGGGGGCCATCTCAAGGCCTTTTGTTCATCTTGGCGCTGAAGGGCGGTAAAATCTCGCGCCTCAATCCTCCGGATCAATCCGGCCGTCAAAGCCGAGTGCCGCGACCAGGGCGGCGATCTCGCTGATCACGGTGTCGAGGGCCGCATCATCGGTGGCGCGCGCGACGAGATGGGTGCCGCGTTTCACTTCACCTTGGCTGAATTCGAGGAAATAGGGATAGCTGCCGATCGAGACCTGCGGATAACGCGCCTGCATCTCGCCGAGCGGCACGGCGATATCGCCTTCGCGCAGATTGTCGGCCTTGACCGAACGCGAGCGCGTCACGGCGCCGCCATGGAGACGATGGGCGACATCTTCCAGCATGCCGCGCGTGATCGAGGGCACGCCGGCCATCACGAAGACATTGTCGATCTGGAAACCCGGCGCGCCCGTGACCGGATTGACGATCAGGCTCGCCCCGTCCGGGATACGCGCCATGCGCTTGCGGCTCTCGGTCAGCGGAGTCTTGGTCTTGGCATACCAGTGCTCGATCACCTCGAGCGCATCGGGGCGGACATCAATCGCGACGCCGAAGGCGGCGGCAATACTGTCGGCGGTGATGTCGTCATGGGTCGGGCCGATACCGCCGGTGGTGAAGACATAGTCCACCGCCACGCGCAGCGCATTGACGGTGTCGGCAATCACCCCGGCAACGTCGGGAATTGTGCGGCATTCGACGACATTAATCCCCAGCGGGGCCAGGAAGCGCGCGATCTGAAGCAGGTTCTTGTCCTGGGTGCGCCCGGAGAGGACTTCATCGCCGATCAACACCACGGCGGCTGTCACGCCAGACGTCTTGCCCATGAGATTGCTCCTCGTTTCCAAGCTTCGCTCGGGTATAGGTGGCGCAACAGGAGAATGCCAAGCGATGAAATTTGCCACACCGCTGATCGAGGGCCGCCTGGTCTCGCGCTATAAGCGCTTCTTCGCCGATGTCGAACTGCCCGGCGGCGAACTGGTGACGGCGCATTGCGCCAATACCGGCGCCATGGCGGGGATAAAAGACGCGGGCCTCAAGGTCTGGCTGTCGCGCGCGGACAATCCCAAGCGCAAACTCAAATTCACCTGGGAGATCGTCGAAGCCCAGGGCACGCTGATCGGCACCCTTCCCGGCCGCGCCAATGAACTGGCCGAAGAGGCGGTCCAAGCCGGCATTATCGCCGAGCTTGGCGGCTATGCCTCGCTGCGACGCGAAGTGAAATATGGCGAGAATTCCCGCATTGATCTTCTACTGGAAGCTGAAGGACGCCCGCCCTGCTGGGTTGAGGTCAAGAATGTCCACTGGATGCGCCAGCCCGGCTTGGCCGAATTTCCCGACGGCGTCACCAGCCGTGGCACCAAACATCTCGGCGAACTCTCCGCCAAGGCACAAGCCGGCGAACGCGCCGTCCAGCTTTTCGTCGCCCAGCGCAGCGATTGCACACGGCTACGCCCGGCGGAGGATACCGATCCGGTCTATGCCGAAGCCCTGCGTGCCGCCGATGCCGCCGGCGTCGAAATCCTCGCCTATCGCTGCGAGGTGACACCGGCGGGTATTGCGATTACCCATCCGATGAGCGTGGAGATGACGTGATGAGCGATTTCCAGTGGGATTTGCCCGAGCCCTATGTCCACCGCATCAAGGTGGTGCCCGCCGATATCGATGATTTCGGCCATGCCAATAATGCGCGCTATCTGGAATGGGCCGATGCCGCCGCCTGGACCCATTGGGCTTCGAAGGGCTTCTCCCGCGCAGCCTGCGAAACCGATGATCGCGGCATCGCCATCATCCGCACCGAGGCCGATTATCTTGGCCATGTCCGGCTCGGTGACGAGCTGGATTGCGCAGTGTGGATTTCGAAGTCCGACGGCCGCCTGCGCGCCGAGCGGCGCTATCAATTCGTCCGCCCCAGCGATGGCGTGACGGTGTTTCGCGCCCTGACCAAAGTCGTCTGCTTCCAGCTCTCCACCGGCAAGCCCGCGCGGATGACGGAGATCTTCAAGGCGCACTATTCGGTTGCGCCAGCGGTGGCGGCGGCACTGGCGGCCGCCAGCGAGACGCCCCCGCGAGCCTGACCGGTGCTGGGCCCCTGAAATCATTCGTTTTACCACCGCGCCTGTGATAATCCCGACCGCAACGGGGAGAATTCCATGAATCGTCTGCTCAGCGAGCTTCGCCGCCGCAATGTGTTTCGCGTTGCCGCCGCCTATCTCGTGGCCAGCTGGCTGGTGCTGCAGATCGTCGTCGCGATCAAGACCTCGGCCAGCCTGCCAGCCTGGACGGATGGCATGGCGCTCGTGGTCTTGGTGATCGGGTTCCCGATTGCCGTGATTATAACCTGGGCTTTTGAACTGACACCCGAAGGGTTTAAGCCAACCGAAACCTCCGAGCGTGCCGGCGGCATACGCCCCATGGCGGCCGGTGATTACGCCTTGCTGGCATTGCTGGTGCTGGTACTAGGCATGGCCAGTTTTCAGGTCTTCCGCCCCAACGCGACACCAGCACCGGAGCAAGCCGCAGAGGACGTCGAAACCGTGGCCCTCGCTAAACCGGCGCCGTCCGCCAACTCAATCGCGGTCCTGCCCTTCGCCGATCTGTCTCCCGATGGTGATCAGGAATACTTTTCCGACGGAATTGCCGAGGAAATCCTCAATGTTCTCGTCCGCGTCGACGGGCTGGATGTGACATCGCGAACCTCGGCCTTCCAGTTCAAGGGCCAGGAAATTGGCCTGCCGCAAATTGCGTCGGAATTGAATGTCCGCTTCATCCTCGAAGGTAGCGTCCGCCGTGCCGGTGCGACGGTGCGGATCACCGCTCAGTTGATCGACTCTGTTGGCGACCGACATCTCTGGTCTCAGACCTATGACCGGCCACTGAGCACCCAAAACCTGTTTTCGATTCAGGACGAGATAGCCAATGCGATCGTTGATCGGATCGGGAGTGCGCTCGGCATCTCTCGGGCATCTGAGATCACAGTCCCCGTGACGACGAATGATGTCGGCGCCTACGACCTTTTCCTGCAGGCACGGCCGATATTCCAGGCACGCGGTAAGCTCGACCAGGTTGACGAACTGCTCGCGCGCGCCACCGAGCTAGATCCGAATTATGCCGATGCCTGGGCGATGCGAGCCGTGCTACAAACCCTGTTGGTCGCCTATAATTACTCAGACAGGACGCGGGCCGAAATCGGCGCCTTGGCCAATGAGTTCGCCGGACGGGCACTCGCAATCGATGGCCGCAACAGTCTGGCCCTGACAGCGCTGGCGGAAATGGAGTTCTTCACGGCCTGGGAAGCGCAGGAACCAGTGGACTGGCAGGGCGTGCTCGACATGTATGACGAGGCTATTGCCGCCGACCCCCACAATGCCACCGCCTTGCTCTGGCGCGGTCTCGTCAAGAGCGAAATGGGCTATCTGCAAGAATCCTTGGCGGATTTCGAAGCCTGTTTGGCTCTGGAACCTCTCTACGCACCGTGCCTGTTGGACAAGGCCAGCACCCTCTCCGGCCTAGGGCGAGATGAAGAAGCGATGGCTGTATTGTTGAGAAACCTCGACGAAGGGATTGGCCGGATCACCTATATCGACCTTTCCATCCTGGCACGCCGCGGAGAACGTGCGCTTTTCGAAGCTATCACAAATGATCCCGAGCTGCTGCAAGGCTGGCGGCACCACGGCGAGCTGTACGACGCCTACCGGCACCCGGAACGCGACCACACACACCTGGTGCAGGATATCCAGCGCTTCCTTGAATCTGGTCCCTCCGCTCTTGTCGGCGCTTCGCGTGTCCGCCGCGCCTCGCGTGCTCCCGACATTATCGCGGGCCTGAGAGGCTCATCCATCCGGCCCAATTTTTCAGGTTTCTGGCTGGAGCCCAGATCCGGATATCTTCAGAATGAGCTGTTCGAGGCCATCGCCCGCGACACCGGCCTGCTCGAATACTGGCAGACCCACGGCTTCCCGCCGCGCTGCCGGGCCGAAGGCGCAGCTGGTTTCACCTGCGATTGAGGCCTGCGGGCCTCGCTTCCGTCACCTCACGGATAATTAATATCCGCTCACATTGTGCCCATGCCTGCCCTCGCTATAGTCCGCGCCAACAACAACACCTCTTTGGGGGAGGCTTATATGAAGTTTCTGGCACCAGCCTTGGCTTGTCTCGCGCTTGTCGCTTGCGGCCCCGACAACAATCCTGACGTTGCAGCATCGGCCGAATTCACGCCCGATGTGCGCGCCGGCAATATCGAAGCGCATATCCGCTTTCTCGCTTCGGACTATCTGCAGGGCCGCGATGTCGGCACGGATGGGTATGAAATCGCGGCCAATTATGTCGCAGCGCAAATGCAATTGCTCGGTCTGGAACCGGCCGGCGACAATGGCTCCTATTTCCAGCAGGTCCCGTTGCAGGACGTCACGAGCGATGTGGCCTATGCCCAGTTCTCGATTGATGGTGGACCAGCCCAAGCGGCAGCCCTCTCGGTCAATCCCAACGTATTGGAATCCGAAGTGAGCGCGCCACTGGTCTTCGTCGGCTATGGCGTGTCGGCGGCCAATCGCGGTCATGATGACTATGCCGACATCGATGCCACCGGCAAGATTGTGGTCCTGCTCGAAGGCGTGCCCGATGGTCTGCCGAGCGAGGAACGCGCCCACCATATCTCCGGCACCACCAAGCGCGATGTCGCGGCCGCGCACGGCGCCGTCGGGATCATCATCCTCAATCACATGAGCGACGATGAGATCCAGGGCTTTGCCGACAGGTCGGCAGCGCGGCCGGTGACACGGCTGACCCCAGCGGCAGGTGCCTCAAGCTATGATACGGTCACGGTGACCGCCGATGTCGGCGATACGGTCGCCGACCAGCTCTTCGCCGGAGCTCCCATGAGTTTGGCCGAGGTCGAAGCGGCGATGACGGCGGAAGACGGGGCAAGCTTCCCGCATTTCGATCTGCCACACACCGTCACCATGCGTCAGCGCACGCTGTCGCAGCCTTTCACGGCACCCAATGTGGCGGGCCTGCTGCGCGGCTCCGATCCGGATCTGGCGACGGAAGTCGTCGCCCTCTCGGCCCATCTCGACCATATCGGTTCCGTGCATGAAAACATGCGCGCTCGCGGCGGTTGCCGGGCCGGCAGCGATGGCGACACGATTTGCAATGGCGCGCTCGACAATGCGGCCGGAATTGCGGTCATGCTGGAAACGGCCCGCGCTTTCCAGGCCCAGGGCGCGCCGCGCCGCTCGGTCATGTTTGTCGCGATGACCGCCGAGGAAAAGGGGCTGCTGGGTTCGGAATATTATGCCCGCAACCCGACCGTCCCGCTGGAGAACATCGTCGCAAATGTCGATCTCGACATGCCGGTCCTCACCTATGTATTCACCGACATCATCGCCTTCGGTGCTGATCACTCCACGCTCGGCCCGATCGCGGCGCGCGCCGCTGCCCGCTTCGGCATGGAATTGACCCCGGACCCAATGCCGGAACAATCAATCTTCGTGCGCTCGGACCATTACAATTTCGTCCGCCAGGGCGTGCCCGCCCTGTTCCTGATGACGGGGCATTCGGCCGAGCAGGTTGAGTGGGCCGACGACGGCTTCATGGGCTATCTGAGAACACATTATCACCGCGCCAGCGACGAGCTCGATGGCGATATGACCGTGTTGTTCGATCAGGGGGCCCGATTTGCCGATCTCAATTATCTGGTCGCCCGCGAAATCGCCGACAGCGATGAACGTCCGGCTTGGAATGAGGGCGACTTCTTCGGCGACCTCTACAGCCATCACGCCGAATAAAACGACCGGCAATCAAGAAAACACCAGCACGCGCCGTTTCAAACGGTGCGTGCTTTGGTTATAGGGGGAGGTAACGGAGGACCGTGCCTTGACGACTGCCTATGACAGCATTGCCGATTACGACGCTCCAGCGCCGCGCGACGGGCGTATCAAACTGCATGGCGCAGAAGGCTTTGAGGGCATGCGCAAGGCGGGCCGGCTTGGTGCGCAAGTGCTCGATATGCTGGTGCCACACGTGCAGACCGGCGTCACCACCGAGCATCTCGACCGGCTGACCCGCGAATTCATTCTCGATCATGGCGCCACACCGGCGACACTGCATTATCGCGGCTATCGCCATTCGCTGTGCACCTCGCTCAACCATGTCGTCTGCCACGGCATTCCCGGTCCGAAACCGCTGCGCGATGACGACATCCTCAATATCGACGTCACCGTCATTCTCGATGGCTGGCACGGCGATACGAGCCGCATGTACACGGCCGGCGAGCCCAAGCGCAAAGCCGAACGCCTGATCGACATCACCTATGAAGCAATGATGGCCGGTATTGAAGCCGTCAAACCAGGCGTCACCCTGGGCACGATCGGCGCGATCATCCAGGAATATGCCGAGGAGCGCCGCTGTGCTGTGGTGCGCGACTTCTGCGGTCATGGCCTCGGCCAGCTCTTCCATGACAGCCCCAATGTGCTGCATTTCGGCACCCGCGGCGAAGGCGCTGTCCTCAAGGAAGGCATGTTCTTCACCATCGAACCGATGCTCAATCTCGGCCGGCCCGATGTGAAAGTGCTCAATGATGGCTGGACCGCCGTCACCCGCGACAAATCGCTCTCGGCCCAGTTCGAGCACTCGCTCGGCGTCACCGCCGACGGCTATGAGATTTTCACCAAATCCCCCAAGGGCCTCGACAAGCCCCCCTACAACACCTGACGCCATGGCCAACCCTGCGCGAAACGATGGTCACCGCGAGCGTTTGCGCCGAAAACTAACCTTGGCGGGCGGTGATGCACTGCACGACTATGAGCTGCTTGAGCTCTACCTGTTTCGCTCCATCCCGCGCCGCGATGTCAAACCGATCGCCAAGGCGCTGATCGCCCGCTTCGGCGATCTCGGCGGCGTTGCCGCTGCACCGGTCGAACAACTCACCACCATTGATGGCGTCTCAGAGCGCTGTGCCGCCGAACTCAAGCTGATCCAGGCCCTCTCTTCCCGCCTCGCCCGCGAACAGGTGATCGGACGACCCGTTATCGCCTCTTGGGCAGCGCTGGTCGCCTATTGCCGCACCGCGATGCAGCACGCGACGACCGAGCAATTCCGCGTTCTCTTCCTGGATCGCAAGAACAAGGTGATCGGCGATGAAGTGCTCGGCACGGGCACTGTCGATCACGCTCCGGTCTATCCGCGCGAAGTCGTCAAGCGGGCACTGGCCAACGAAGCCTCCGCCATCATTCTGGTCCACAACCACCCCTCCGGCGATGCGACCCCCAGCCAAGCCGATATCGAGATGACGCGGACATTGATTGATGTCTGCAAACCGTTCGAAATCGTCGTCCACGACCATCTGGTGATCGGGCGCGAGAATACGGCGAGTTTCAAGACGCTGGGATTGATGTAGGGCGATGTTTCTTCTCCGGTTCACCGGGGAGGAAAGCGTTGAGCCTGATTTCTCATCACTGGCCAAAGCTGTAGGCTCATCCTTCGACTCACTCGCCACCGGAGCGCGCCATGCACCACGACTACGTCACCCATCTGGAATGCTCCGAAACCGGCAAGCATTACGACAAGGACAAGCCGCACAATCTCTCTGACGCGGGCAAGCCGCTGCTGGTGCGCTATGACCTCGCCAAGGCGAAGGGCGAAATCGATCGCGGTGCGATCTCGGCGCGCCGGGGCGGGTTCTGGAAATGGCGCGAATTGCTGCCCGTCGCAGATGACAAGGATGTCTGCCGGCTCGGGGAGATCACGACACCGCTGATCGACGTGCCGGCTACCGCCAAGGCCTCCGGCGCCACCGGGCGCGTGCGGGTCAAGGATGAGGGACGCCTCCCGACCGGGAGTTTCAAGGCGCGCGGCCTCGCGCTCGCCGTCGCCATGGCGCATCATTTCGGCATCAAGCGCTTGGCGATGCCGACCAATGGCAATGCCGGCGCCGCGATGTCGGCCTATGCCAGCCGTATGGGCATGGAGAGCTATGTCTTCGCGCCCGACGATACGCCGGAGGTGAATATCCGCGAGATGGCGCTGCAGGGCGCGCACGTGTTTCGCGTCAATGGCTTCATCCATCATTGCGGCGCCCTGGTGGCCGCCGGCAAGGAGACGATGGGCTGGTTTGACCTCTCCACCCTCAAGGAGCCCTACCGGATCGAAGGCAAGAAAACGATGGGCCTCGAGCTCGCCCACCAGCTCGGCTGGCGCATGCCCGACGCGATCTTCTATCCCACCGGCGGCGGCACCGGCCTGATCGGGATGTGGAAAGCCTTCGACGAGATGGAACAACTCGGCTGGATCGGCAAACGCCGCCCGAAAATGATCGCCGTCCAGGCCGAGGGCTGCGCCCCCATCGTGCGCGCCTGGGACATGGGCGAACGCCATGCCGAAGAATGGCTCGACGCCACCACCGCCGCCATGGGCATCCGCGTGCCCAAGGCGATCGGCGATTTCCTGATCATCGACGCCTGCCGCGAGAGCGAGGGCTTCGCCATCGCCGTCTCCGAGGCGTCCATCGAGGCGGCGCGGGTGCGCTGCGCCCGTGAAGACGGCCTCCTGCTCTGCCCGGAAGGTGCCGCGACGCTGGCCGCGATGGAAAAGGCGATGAATGACGGCCTGATTGAGCGCGATGCCGACTGCGTGTTGTTTAACTGCGGGTCTGGTTTGAAGTATGCGATGCCGGATGGGTCGCGGGTGCTGGATCGCAACGCTGAGGTGGAGTGGGGGGCGATGTGATGTCGGCACCTGATCGATTTGACTGGGGAGACTCCGTGCGCGTGGCGCCTCACGCGACGACGAACCTGCGACCTGGAGAGTTGGCTGAAATTGTTGGCGTTTTAACAGATCGAAAAATCGGCCAGCGTCCAGAGTTCGCACCCGGCACGATCTACACCATAGAATACTCTGACGGCTCGTCAGTCGAACTGCACGAGGATGATTTGACACCAGTCGGCGGCGATTAATTCAAAGCCAGCGCGGAGCAGGCACCTTCGGAACCGGGTCGGCGCACCCTCTTCCCTCTCCGCGAGGAGAGGGTGCCCGAAGGGCGGGTGAGGCGGGCCACGTGCACATCTCAGAACTGGCGCCGCGGCCGCTAATCGCCGGCCCTCGGCGTTTCCCCCCTCATCCGCCCCGGATCAAGTCCGGGGCACCTTCTCCCCTGGAGAAGGAAGGCCTTTCGGCGCAGCTCTGAGGCCCTCACGCGCCCAATCTCGCTTGGCACACGCGTGCACACAAGCCACACTGCAACCATGCCTCGCCTCGAAATCCATCGTTATTTGTTTGCCGGTCTGATCGTTTTCCTGTGGCTAGGGCCGCCGACTTTCTTGTGGCTGGTGACGCGGGATTTCTATGGTGCAGTCTTCCCGGCCCTGCGCGGCGCGATGGATGTCGCGACCCTGCCCTGGCGGGAGCTGAATGCTCTGGTTCTCTCTGCCGGACTCATGCTGTCGCTTCTGACCCGGCCCGCACAGGCAGGGCCGCTGGCGGCTGGAGGCGTCACCAACGGGCAGCGGGGCGAGGCTGCCGCGACCGATATCGCGGTGCTGGTGCTCGTCTTCGCGCGACCACTCGATGCCTTGCTGGTCACGTTCAACCCCTATTATTCAGGGACAGACGGGCTTGATGCTTGGCTGGCAAGCCCGCCCTGGTTCGGGGATATCATTTGGGCTGTGCCAGCATGGCTTGTGTACACGGCGATCCATTTAATGCTCCGGCGCCAGACGATCGGTCAGGTGGTGGCCGGCTACCGGCTGGTCCACACGACCCCGCTTGGCAGCTGGCAGGAGGCCCTTTACCAGACCTGCCGGGTCGTGCTGCACGTCGTGGGGGATGCCATCAATCCCGCGCGCCGGTTTCGCCAAGGAAAACACCTCACGCCGGAACTGGCTGATGCGCAGGACGCTCGGGAGAGAACGCCGCCCGGCTGGTACGCCTCGGCGGGCGTTACGACTGAGGTAGCGAGGGAAAATCGCAAATGACCCTTCCCTCTCCGCGAGGAGACGGTGCCCGAAGGGCGGGTGAGGCGGGCCTGCGCGACTTTTCAGAACTGGCGCCGCCCGCTAATCACCGCCCTTCGGCGTTTCCCCCCTCATCCGGCCCTGCGGGCCACCTTCTCCCCCTGGAGAAGGAAGGGCCTTCCGGCGCGGCTCCCGGGACTTCACCCGCCAAGTCTCCCTTGGCAGCCGCGTGCAGGCGCGGCAAACTACAACCATGCCTCGTCTCGAACTGCATCGTTACGTCCTCACCGCCCTGATCTTCGCACTCTGGCTGATCCCGCCCGGCATTGCCTGGTTGCTGCCGAGCCAATTCTTTGCTGCGACCTTCCCCGTCTGGGGTGCCGGGCTGGACGTGACGGATATCCCATGGCGGGAGGTCAACGCACTGATTCTGGGCGCCGGGCTGATGGTGCCGCTGCTGCTCAGTCCAGCACCGGTCGGGTCGCTGACAGCGGGCGCAGCTTCGACAGGTCAGCGCGGAGAAGCCGGCGGAATTGATATCGCGGTCGTGGTGCTCGTGTTCGGGCGGCCGCTGGAGGCCTTGATTGTTGCACTGAATTCCGGCGCGGGTGGTCTTGATGCGTGGCTGGCGGTGCCGCCCTCGATCTGGGACAGCCTTTGGGGCGTGCCTGGCTGGTTGGTCTACACGGCGGGCCATTTGATGTTGCGTCGGCGGACCTTGGGGCAAGCCGTGGCCGGCTACCGGTTGATCCACCCAACCCCGCTCGGCGGCTGGCAGGAAGCGCTCTACCAGACCGGCAGAGTCCTCATATATGGCGTGTTTGATGTCCTGGACCCGAGGCACCGCTACCGCCAGCGCATGTATCTCACGTTGGAACAGACCTATGCGGAGGAAGCGCGCGAGCGAAGACCGCCGCGCTGGTATGCATCGGCTGGCGTGACAACGCAGGTCGTGCCTCGTCAGCGGTGACGCTGACGCCCCCTCCCCTTGACCTTTTAGCGCCCTTGGCCCATCTCCCGCGCTTGCTCACAACGCGCCGACGGAGCCGCCCATGATCCCCCGCTATACCCGCCCGCAAATGGCCGCCATCTGGTCTGACCAGAACAAGTACAAGATCTGGTATCTGATCGAGGCGCATGCGACGGAAAAGCTGGCGGAGCTGGGTGTGGTGCCGCAATCGGCTGTGGCGGCGGTGTGGTCGGCGAAGGATGTTGAATTCAGCGTCGAGCGGATCAATGAGATCGAGGCCGAGGTCAAACATGATGTCATCGCCTTCCTGACCCATCTCGCCGAGCATGTCGGCGAGCAGAGCCGGTTTGTGCATCAGGGCCTGACCTCGTCGGACGTACTCGACACCTGTCTGGCCGTGCAAATGCGCGATAGTGCCGATCTTCTCCTGCAGGGCATGGACCGGGTGCTGGCGGCGCTGAAGACGCGGGCGATGGAGCATAAATTCACGGTCTGTATCGGCCGCTCGCATGGCATCCATGCCGAGCCGACGACGATGGGGCTGAAATTCGCCCGCTTCTATGCCGAGTTCAAACGCAATCGCGCCCGCCTCGTCGCGGCCCGCGATGAGATCGCCACCTGCGCCATTTCGGGCGCCATCGGCACGTTCGCCAATATCGATCCGCGCGTGGAAGCGCATGTCGCGAAAGCGATGGGCCTCGCAGTGGAGCCGATCTCGACCCAGGTCATCCCACGCGACCGCCACGCCAATTATTTCGCCGTGCTCGGCCTGATCGCTTCCTCAATCGAGAATATCGCGATTGAAGTGCGCCATCTTCAGCGCTCCGAAGTGCGCGAGGCGCAGGAATTCTTTTCGAAGGGACAGAAGGGCTCGTCGGCGATGCCGCACAAGCGCAATCCGATCCTGACCGAAAACCTCACCGGTCTGGCGCGCTTGGTGCGCTCCGCCGTGATCCCGGCGATGGAAAATGTCTCGCTCTGGCATGAGCGCGATATCTCGCATTCCTCGGTAGAACGCGGCATCGGGCCGGACGCCAATGGCCATCTCGATTTCGCGCTGCAGCGTTGCGCCGGCATGATTGAAGGCCTGATCGTGCATGCTGATCGCTGCCAGGAAAACCTCGACGCCCAGGGCGGCATCCATAATTCCCAGCGGCTGCTGCTGGCCCTGACCCAGGCCGGCGTCTCACGCGAGGACAGCTATCGCCTCGTCCAGCGCAATGCGATGAAAACCTGGGATGAGGGCGGCCAATTGGTCGATCATCTCAAGGCCGATGCCGAAGTCACCGCCCATATGAGCAATGCGCAGATTGAAGCCTGTTTCGACGAGGCCTATCACCTCAAACATGTCGAGACGATCTTCGCGCGCGTGTTTGCCGACTAGCAGGTTTCCGCCCCGGCTTGCCGGGGAGAAAGCGCGGGCAATGGATAGCCAGAATGCGGGTCTCGGCATAAGCTTGCGCAAACCGAGCGAGGCACGCCATGGGCAAGTTATACGACAGCATTGACGAGCGGGTGACGGCCTTCATCGAAGCGCAGAAAATGTTCTTCGTCGCCACCGCGCCCTCGGGCCATGGCCACGTCAATATCTCGCCCAAGGGCTATGACACCTTCCGCATTCTCGGCCCGCACGAGGTCGCGTTTCTCGATCTCGGCGGCTCGGGTATCGAGACGGTGGCGCATCTGCGCCAAAACGGGCGGATCACCTTCATGTTCTGCGCTTTCGAAGGGGCTGCCAATATCCTGCGTCTGTATGGCCGCGGCCGCTCAATCTGTTTCGACGAGCCGGGCTTTAAGGAAAAACTGGTCCTGTTCCCCGAATTCCCCAAGGCCCGAGCCGTGATCACCGCCAAGATTTCGCGGATCCAGGACAGTTGCGGCTGGGCCGTGCCGCTTTACGACTTCAAGGGAGAGCGCGACCAGCTGATCCGCACCAATGCCCACCGCACCGACGAAGAATGGCGCGAGCGTCGCTATGTCAGCAATGCGCTGTCGATTGATGGCCTGCCGGGGCTGATCCGGCCGGAAGCGGATGAATAGCGGCTCGGCAACCATATACCTTTAGTTGCATTTATTACATTTACCCACTATCGTCATCCTGACGAAAGTCAGGACCTCGAGACAATGGGAATTCAGCCCTGTGTCTACATGCTCGCCAGTCGCCCACGCGGCGCGCTCTACATCGGAGTTACTGCAGATATCGCCATGCGCGTCTGGATGCATCGCGAGGGCCGCGGATCGAAATTCTGCGCCCGCTACCAGATCCACGATCTGGTGTGGCTGGAATTCGCGGCGACGATGGCCGATGCGATCACGCGCGAGAAGCGGCTGAAGAACTGGCGCCGGGCCTGGAAAATTGGGCTGGTGGAAACGGAGAATCCACGCTGGCGGGATTTGTATGAGATGATCAATCAATAGCCCTGTGGCCCAATGGATTTGATCGAAGGCTGCCCATCCGCAGGCGCGGGGCCGAATGACGGGCCGGGTCGCACCTTATGATATCGAGGTCCTGACTTGCGTCAGGATGACGAGGGTAGGTGTTGGATGACGGCACTGTGATGGCTGGTCGTCTCGCAAATCTTCCGCGAACCGCCTATCTTCCCCCCAGCCAACAAATGGAGCACGCCCATGCGTACAGCCCTTGTCGTCCTCGCCCTGCTGGGGGTTTTTCTCGCTCCGAATTTCATGCGAGCCGATTGGGCAGCCGGGGCCGAAGCCGCCCAAGCTGAAACTGTGCAAGAACGGCCACGGCTGGTGGCGGCGATGTTCCGCTCGTCCTGGTGTGGCGCCTGCCGGATTCTGGAACCGCGCATCGATGATGTCCGGCCGGACTATGCCGATGCGCCGGTTGACTTCATCCGCTTCGACTTCACCCTCGGCCAGCGCGCCAGCGTGCGCGACCTTGCCGTCGAGGCCGACATCACGGAGCTCTACGACCGGCTGGTCGGCCGCACCGGCTTCCTGGTCCTGATGGACCGCGAGACCGGCACGGTGTTCGAGATTGTCACCACCAATTACGACCGCGAGCATATCCGCGAAGCGATCGACCGTTGGCTGGCCGTGACGACGCGTGAAGCAGCGGCAGCGACTTAAGTTTCGTTCTGAATTTGGTGGCGCGCTTCGGCGAGCAGATCGTCCATTTGCTTGCGCAGAAGATGGTCTGAGACATCGACCTTCTTGGCGTCGAGATCGGCGCGCAGCTTGCGGAACACGTCCTCATCGCCGGCTTCCTCGAAATCAGCGACGATGACGGTCTTGGCATAGGCACCAGCTTCTTCGCCATCCAGCCCCATCAGACCAGCCGCCCACAGACCGAGCAATTTGTTGCGCCGGGCATTGGCTTTGAAGTCCAGTTCCTGATCGTGGGCGAACTTATTTTCGAAATTGGATTCGCGATCATCGATGCCAGACATGGCGGCTCTCCTTGGCGATGAAGTGTCGGTGATTGGTTAGCTTGCCCACCGCGTGAAATCAATCGCTTCGGCACAGGTCATGCCGCACCGCAGCAAGGGATTGCGAATAACACAAAGGGCGGATAATTTGGCGCATCAACGCGCGGTCCGGTCTCCGATTCGGGCCGCGTCTCGCATTTCAGGTCCGAGACTGACCCGGACCCCGCCTGGAGCGTCGCCCATGTCCCGCCGCAAGAAGATTTACGAAGGCAAGGCCAAGATCCTCTATGAAGGTCCAGAGCCGGGCACGATCGTTCAGTATTTCAAGGACGACGCGACCGCGTTCAATAACCAAAAAAAGGCGACGCTCGAAGGCAAGGGCGTGCTGAACAACCGCATCAGCGAATATATCATGGTCCAGCTGGGCCATATCGGCATCCCGACCCACTTCATCCGCCGTCTCAATATGCGCGAACAACTGGTGCGCCAGGTCGAGATCATCCCGCTCGAAGTGGTCTGCCGCAATGTCGCCGCCGGCTCGATCTCGACCCGCCTGGGCATTGAGGAAGGCACGCAATTGCCGCGCGCTATCGTCGAATTCTATTACAAAAAGGACGAGCTGGGCGATCCGATCGTGTCGGAAGATCATATCACCTCGTTCAACTGGGCCAGCCCGCAGGAAATCGACGACATGATGGCGCTGACTTTGCGCGCCAATGATTTCCTCTCCGGCCTGTTTGCGGCGGTCAATATCCGCCTGGTCGATTTCAAGCTCGAATTCGGCCGCCTGTATGAAGGCGATATGGTCCGCACCGTTCTGGCCGACGAAGTCAGCCCCGACAGCTGCCGCCTGTGGGACATGGACACCAATGAGAAGATGGACAAGGACCGCTTCCGCCGCGATCTCGGCAATGTCACGGAGGCCTATGCGGAAGTCGCGCGCCGTCTCGGCGTCATGAAGGACATGCCGCGCTCGGTGCCCGATATCCCGGACGATGGCAGCAAGTAGGCCACGACAACATCCGACAATTAAAACGCCCCTGCACATGCGGGGGCGTTTTCATGTCTGGGGCATTCCGGAAGCGCGCCCGGCCGTCAGCTTCCGCTTCGCTTCGGGCTAGTGATGATGCCCTGACTCGGTTTCAGATGCCGTTTCGTCGGCCCGAATCTGGCCGAGATAGAGTTTTTCAAAACCGAAAACGAGCGCAATCCCGCCCGCAGAGATCAGAACAATCAGCGGGTCTTGCACCGCTTTCAGGCTGAGAAAGGCGCCGAGCGCCACCAGGTCGAACAGGATCGCCGCAACCAGAACCGCTGGATTGGCACCGGTCTCCGAGCGCAGGTGCCGCAATATGCCCCACTGAATGATGACATCCATGACCAGGTAGAAAATGGCCCCCATCGACGCGATGCGACCCAGGTCAAAGAAGGCTGCCAGCAGGCCGGCAATAACCACCGTGTAAACCAGGGTGTGGGCCTGGATCCGGCCCGGCATGCCGAAATGACGATGCGGGATCAGCTTCATCTCGGTCAACATGGCCAGCATGCGCGAGACCGCAAAGATACTGGCGATCACCCCGGATGCTGTGGCGATCATCGCCAGCACCACCGTGTACCAGAGGCCGGCATCGCCCATCGCTGGCCGCGCCGCCTCGGCCAGCGAGTAATCGCGCGCCGCGACAATCTCGCCAATGCTGAGAGACGCCGAAACCGCCAGACTGACTAGCAGGTAGACCAGCAGGCATATTGCCAGGGAAATCATGATCGCCCGGCCAACATTGCGCTTCGGGTCGACCACTTCGCCGCCGCTATTGGTGATGGTCGTGAACCCTTTATAGGCGAGAATGGCCAGGGCTGTGGCGGCAAGAAAACCGCCGGGCGTCACGGCCTCTGCACCTGTATCGCTGCTTGCAGCAAACATTGACGGCCAGGCAAACCCGCTCGCCCAGAGCGCCACCACTGCGAACACCAATATCCCCCCGATCTTTGCGATCGCAGAGAGTTTCGAGATCAGGCCGATTGCCTGATTACCGGCCAGATTGACCAGAAAGGCCGCTCCGATCAGCGCGACGGCCAGCGCGGGCACGGCAATGTCCGGCAGATCGAGTCTCACCAGCTGCAACGAATAGGTCGCGAAGGTGCGCGCGACCAGACTTTCATTGATGATCATGGAGAGCGCCATCAACAGCGCCGCGCCCCCCGTCACCATAGACGGTCCATAAGCCTTCTTGAGGATCATCGCGATCCCGCCAGCCGACGGGTATTGGTTGGACACCTTGATATAGCCATAGGCACTGAGCCCGCTGATGAAGGCCGCCAGCAGGAAGGCAAGCGGGAAGGCCGGGCCAGCAAACTGGGCCACCTGCCCCGTCAGCGCGAAAATGCCCGCGCCGATCATCACGCCGGTGCCCATCGCCACAGCTCCGGTCAGTGTGAGACTGCCCGGCTTGTATCCCATATCCATATCGCGTCCCCGTGAGCTGCGCTTTGTTGGACTCTAGAAGGATCAACGGCCGGACACAAACGCACGCCGCGCACCGCATTTTGCGGTCCGGGACCCTGTCGATCCATCGAAACGGCACCGACTGTGGACATTGCGCCGGAGGGGCTGCCGCATTATGCAGGGCGCATCCGAAGCAGGCCCCAAAAGCGAGTCGTTCCCGTGAAAGCGAAAATCCACGTCTACCTCAAGCCCGGCGTTCTCGACCCACAGGGCGCTGCCGTTGCCGGCGCGCTGCACAATATGGGTTATGACGAGGTCGCCTCCGTGCGCCAAGGCAAGCTGATCGAGCTCGATCTCACCAGCGATGATCCCGAGACCGCCCGCGCCCGCGTCGACGAGATGTGCGCCAAACTCCTGTCCAATCCGGTGATCGAGAGCTACTCGATCGAGCTGGAATAGGAGCGGCATGTCCATGAAATCCGCCGTCATCGTCTTTCCCGGGTCCAATTGTGACCGCGATGCCCATGATGCGATCGAACGCGTCACCGGCCAATCGCCCGCCATGGTCTGGCACCAGGAAACCGCCCTGCCCGAAGGCACCCAATTTGTCATGGTGCCCGGCGGGTTTTCCTATGGCGATTATCTGCGTTGCGGCGCCATGGCCTCGCATTCGGCGATCATGCCGGCGATTATCGCCCATGCCGCCACCGGCGCGCCGATCCTGGGCGTCTGCAATGGCTTCCAGATCCTGACCGAATGCGGCCTGCTGCCCGGCGCGCTGATGCGCAATGCCCAGCTTAAATTCATCTGCGAAGAAACGCCGATCACCGTCGCCAACGCCAATACGCGCTTCACCTCGCGCTATTCGTCCAATGCCAAACTGACCATCCCGATCGCGCATCATGACGGCAATTATTTCGCCGATACCGAAACGCTGGTCCGGATCGAAAACGAAGGCCAGGTCGTCCTGCGCTACGGCGCCAACCCCAATGGCTCCGCCAATGACATCGCCGGCCTCGTCAACGAGCAAGGTAATGTGTTGGGAATGATGCCGCACCCGGAACGCGCCGTGGACGCCAAGCATGGCGGCACCGATGGGCTGGCGCTGTTTGAGAGCTTGCTGGGGAGCGCTTAGGGGGCAGTCAGGCTCGGCGAACCACCGCCACCGCCGGCTCCGCGCGCAATCCAATCGCCGCGAGCGCCTGGACCAAGCTTTTCATGCTGGCTCCACCTTCAGGCGACAGGAGGCGACGCACATGCGTCTCACCCTTGTTGAGCAATTGCGCCAACTCCCTTTGCGCGCCACGGCCTCGGCTTACCGCCCAGCGCGACAGGGCGACGCGATAGGCTGTGACATGTTCCGGGCAAGCGGCAAAATCACCGCTCCGGCGTGGTGACGGATCGGGCACCGCTTCCCCGCGACGCAGGCGTTCGCGAATCACCAGATCGAGGGCGTCGCTGGCATTGGCGAGGGCTTCGCCGAGACCGGCGCCATCGGTCGCAAGTTCAGGGAAGTCCACACTGGTCGCGACCAGGCGTCCGTCCTCATCCGGCCCGAGAGAAATCGGATAGGCAAAGACTATGGAGCTCGTTTCCGGCATCATTTATCTCCTTCAAAACTCGTCCTTTGGCACGCTCAAATCCCTGAGCATCTTGGCCAAAAGCCCCTTGCCGATCTCGCCGAACTTGACTGTAGTCGGTCGACCGGCGAGCCGTACCAGCTGATGCCCGCCCTTGCCCCTTTCGGGTGAAAGTTCGACATCCAGCCTGTGGGCTTTCGCGTAAATGCGGAGTCGGCGTAGAAACTCCTTGCCGTTCATTGGACCTTCCTTCGATATAGGGCCAAGGGAAACACAACACAATACTGTGCGCACAAATATGTGCGTTGCAATAAACGCGTCCCAGAGGTTGCATTATGACTCAATACGCCGAAAATATCACCGCCGAAATCGTCAAGGAACACGGGCTGTCGACCGAGGAATATCAGGTCATTCTTGACCGGATGGGCCGGGCGCCGAATATCGTTGAGCTGGGGATTTTCTCGGTGATGTGGTCGGAGCATTGCTCCTACAAATCCTCGCGCCTGCATCTGGGCAAGCTGCCGACCAAGGGCGCCAAGGTGATCCAGGGGCCGGGCGAGAATGCCGGTGTGATCGATATTGGCGATGGCCAGGCCGCCATCTTCAAGATGGAAAGCCATAATCACCCCTCCTACATCGAGCCTTATCAGGGCGCGGCGACCGGGGTTGGCGGCATCCTGCGCGATGTCTTCACCATGGGCGCGCGCCCGATTGCGCTGATGAATGCGCTGCGCTTTGGCGCGCCCGATCATGCCAAGACGCGGCAGCTGGTTGACGGCGTCGTCGCCGGTATTGGCGGCTATGGTAATTGCGTCGGCGTGCCGACGGTGGGCGGCGAGACCAATTTCCACGCCGGCTATAACGGCAATATCCTCGTCAATGCGATGGCGGTTGGCCTCGCCGATGCCGACAAGATTTTTTATGCCCGCGGCGCCGAGCCGGGCCAGCCGATTGTCTATGTCGGCTCCAAGACCGGCCGCGACGGTATTCATGGCGCCACCATGGCCTCGGCCGAGTTTGATGATGACAGTGCGGAAAAACGCCCCACCGTCCAGGTCGGCGACCCTTTCACCGAGAAGAAGCTGATCGAGGCCTGTCTCGAACTGATGGCGACCGATGCCATCGCCGCCATCCAGGATATGGGCGCCGCGGGCCTGACCTCCTCCTCGGTCGAAATGGCTGATAAGGGCGGGATCGGCATCGAGCTCGACATGGACAAGGTTCCGCAACGCGAAACCAATATGTCGACCTATGAAATGATGCTCTCGGAAAGCCAGGAGCGCATGCTGGTGATCATGAAGCCGGGTCGCGAAGACGTCGCGATGCGGATTTTCGAGAAATGGGAACTCGATGTCGCCGTCATCGGCATGACCACCGACAGCAAGCGCATGGTCCTCACCCACAAGGGCGAAACCGTCTGCGACATCCCGATTGCACCGCTCGCCGATGATGCGCCCAAATATGACCGCCCTTGGCATGCACCTGAAGTGCGCGCCCAGATCACCGCCAGCGCGGTCGCCCAGCCGGCGCATATGGGCGAGACCCTGCTCGCACTGATGGGCTCGCCTGACATGGCGTCCAAAGCCTGGATCTGGTCGCAATATGATCGCCATGTGATGGCCGACACCGTCGCCAGCTCGCAAAACCCGTCCGACGCCGCCATTGTCCGCGTCCACGGCACCAACAAGGCGCTGGCGATCACCACTGACTGCACGCCGCGCTATTGCCAGGCCGACCCCTATGAAGGCGGCAAACAGGCCGTCGCTGAAGCCTGGCGCAATCTCACCGCCACCGGCGCCGATCCGATCGCGATCACCGATTGCCTCAATTTCGGCAATCCGGAACGGCGCGAGATCATGGGCCAGTTCGTCGGCTGTATCGATGGCATGGCGGAGGCCTGCCGCGTGCTCGACTTCCCGGTCGTGTCCGGCAATGTCAGCCTGTATAACGAGACCAATGGCGCTGCCATTCCGCCAACGCCTGCCATTGGTGGCGTTGGTCTGATCCCCGATCTCGACAAATGCGGCCAGTTTGGCGGCCTCAAGGCCGGCGATATCCTGCTTCTGGTTGGTGAGACCATCGGTGCGATGGGTGCCTCGATCTATCTCAAGGAAATCGAGGGCCGCGAAGATGGCGGTTCACCGCATGTCGATCTGTCGGCCGAGAAAGCCAATGGCGATTTCGTGCGCGGCCAGATCCGCTCCGGCCGCCTGACGGCCTGTCACGACCTCTCCGATGGCGGTCTTGCCTGCGCCGCGGCCGATATGGCGCTGGCCTCGAAGATCGGCATCAAGCTGGCGCATGAGGGCGATGTGCCGATGCACGGCTTCCTGTTTGGCGAAGACCAGGCGCGCTATCTGATCGCCGCCGCCAAGGAAGACGCCATCGCCATCCTGCAGGATGCCAAAGCGGACAATATCCCGATCCAGGTCGTTGGCCTCGGCGGCGGCAATGCCATCACCGTCAACGGCGCCCACAGCCTCGATCTCGACCGCTTGCGTGGCGCCTGGGAAGGCTGGTTACCCGGCCTGATGAGCAAGGCGGTGGTGGCGGCGGAATAGGCAAGCCGCCCCCACGCAATGCCCTAGCAAAACGCCCGGTCGATGACCGGGCGTTTTCATGTCAGCTCGATAACCCTCAGCTCGGTGCTGGCACTCTACCGCCCCGACTCATCGCCGATCATATCGAGCTGCCGGTCCGCTTCGCGCGCGAAATCGATGATGGTCTCCGAGGCATCCTGGAAGAAATCCAGCGTCATATTCTCATAGGTGTCGGTCGGCTGGTGATAGTGCGGGTGATAATCGACGCCGAGATAGATGAAGGGAATGCCCACGGCATGGAAGGCGCCGCTATCGGTGGCATTGGTCCAGTCAGCCTCATGATCCTCGGACGGTTCGTCGAACCCCATCGGCAAATTGACCTTTGAGCGCTCCGCGACGGCCTCGACCATCGGGATCAGGAAGGGATAGTGATATGTCCCGACCGCCCAGAGAATGCGCGGCTCAGACATCGCGACCATGTCGAGATTAAGGTTGAACGTGATCGTCTCGATCGGAACCGGCGGGCTGGCGACGAAAGCCTCGGCGCCGCGCAGCCCCTCTTCCTCGGCATCGAGGGCGACGAAAATAATATCGTGTTCCGGCGGCTGGGCGGCAAAGCTTGTGGCCGAAGCCAGCAGCGCCGCGACGCCAGAGGCATTGTCATCGGCCCCGTTCCAGATCTCGCCGCCGCGCATGCCCATATGATCATAATGCGCGCTCATCACCATCACCCGGTCGCTATCGCCGGTGCCGCGCAGGCGGCCGATGATATTGGTTCCAACCGTAGTCGGTGACCAGCCATTGGGACGGTTGAATTCAAACGTCGAGACATAGGTGCCGTCGATGGGCTCCAGCCCGATCGCATCAAAGCGCGAGATGATATAGGCGCGGGCGCGGGCATTGCCCGGCGTGGCCACAAGGCGGCCTTCCATATCGTCGGCGGCGAGAATGCGCAGATCATCGAGCAATTGCGCCCGGTCCATCGCCGGCGCGGTTGATGCGCTGCCAGCCGCTGGTGCTTGTACGGCAGGCGCTTCGAGCGCCGAGTGAGCCGGTGCCGATTGGCACGCGGTCGTGAAGACGGCAAAGGCGGCTGTTGCCAGTAAAGACAGATAGCGCATTCAATTCCCCCGAATAATGGTGGGCTCAGATTGCCACGCCATCACCGGCAACCCCACTGAATTTTCCGCAAACTCAAAACCAGCGGCTTGGGCGCGCAGCGGGTTGGGGTTCAAGTGCCGGCCAATTGGCCTGCGAGCGTGCCAGATAGCCCGGGATATCCTCTTGCCAGCGGCGATGGATTGCAGGCGAGAAGTTGAGATAGAGCCGCCCGTCAACGATCTGCCAGGCGAGCGGGTCGCTGCGCACCTTGCGGCCATCGGCCAAGGCAAAGGCGCAATGACCATCATAGGCCGGGGCATAACGGACCGGATCGGCGAGGAAGAGCGCCTTGTCAGCCTCGCTCGCAAACCACCAGCTGGCGCCATTATATTCCGTCGTGATCGTTTCCAGCCCCATCACCGGCGTTTCGGAATTGAAATAGCTGACCACGTCATAGCCATTAACGGCGCGCCCATCGCGATCTGTGTATTGCTCGCCAGCTTGGGCAGTGCCGGCTGTCAGGACCGATAAGGTGATGAGCGCGAACAGCGCGAATACCGCGCGGATCGGGTGGATAGTTGTGGCGGATCGGGTCATCGGCTTTGCCTCCTGAAGGTGACGTTTGGCACTGGCTCCTGTATGAGCCGGAGGCAGGCGTTTGAAAACCGCCCCCGCCCGCTCAAAGGGTCACGCTTTGACGTGCGCGCCGCAAGATTTCGTGATCGCTGCCAGCCCAGGATATTCAACCATGCCCATGCCCGCCGAAGACATTATCGCCCACATCAAGGCCGGTCTGCCCGATGCCGAAATCGTGCTGGAGGATCTGGCTGGCGATAATGATCACTGGAAAGCCGTCATCACCAGCGAAGCCTTCCGTGGCAAGCTGCGCGTGGCACAGCACCAGATGGTCTATGCGACACTCGGTTCGAAAATGGGCAATGAGCTGCACGCCCTGGCGCTGGAAACCCGCACCCCCGATGCCTGAGGCATGAGTGACACGTCTCCTCTCACGCCGCGCGCCCTGCCACGGCTCGGCTTCGGCGTCACCGGACCGCACGCCTCGCTGGGCATGTCGCGCCGCAATACTGCGCGCCTCATAGGCGAGGCGATCGATCTGGGCATCACCCTGTTTGACACCGGTCCGGCCTATGGTCGCGGTGAAGGCGAGCGGCGGCTCGGCAATGCCTTGCGCGGGCGTCCGCGCGACAGCGTCTATATTGCGACCAAGGGCGGCATTGATGTCGACCGGCATCGCGACTTCTCCGCCGGCGGCATCGAAATGTCGCTGCGTGGATCGCTCGAGCGGCTACAGACGCCCTATGTCGATCTGCTCCTGCTGCACGGCCCGTCAGCGGCCGACATGTCGGACCGCCTTATGCGCCGGTTGGACGCTTTGCGTGAGCGCGGCATGATTCGCCAGATCGGTGTTTGTGGCCGCGGGCCCGAACTCGATGCTGCGACAGATCTCGGCCTGTTTGATGTCCTGATGGCACCCGTTCATGCGGGCCTGGATGCGGCAGCCCTGACGCGTCTGACCCGCGCCAGCGAAGCCGGCATGCAGGTGATCGGTATCGAAACGCTCAGCGGCGCGGCCAAGCCTGGGCTGCGACTGCCGACGTCTCGCGCAGATCTGTGGTATACTGCCCGTGCCGCCAAACAGGTTCTGACCGGCACAAGGCCGCAACGCCCCGCTGTGCCGACAGGGGGTGCGCTGAAATGGGCACTCGCTCAGACCGGTGTCGACGCGGTAGTATGTCTGACAACACGATCCACCAACCTGGCTGCCAATGCGCGGCAGGCAGGACTTGAAGCACAATGGGAGAGCCCCCAGCTCTCCGACAGGGATTTACCAGGAGCACAATAATGTCCACCCCCGCCCACGACGCCATCAAGGCCACTGTCGAGACCAACGACATCGTGCTGTTCATGAAGGGCACGCCGGTCTTCCCGCAATGCGGCTTCTCCTCCGTCGTCGCGCGCGTTCTCGACCATCTCCAGGTCGATTTCGAAAGCGTCAACGTGCTTGAAGATGCCGAGATCCGCCAAGGCATCAAAGATTATTCGAATTGGCCGACCATCCCCCAGCTTTACGTCAAGGGCGAGTTCGTCGGCGGTTGCGACATCATCAAGGAAATGTTTGAGAGCGGCGAATTACAGACCTATCTCAAAGACAAGGGCGTGCTTGAAAGCGCCTGATCGACAAGAGGGCCGCCATGACAGAGACACCAGACCGCCCCATCCTGCAGCCTGGCACCGACCATCCGTTGGAATTGCAACAGATCGACCAACCGGTCCGCATCAGCATTGGCGACGAGACCCTAGCCGCCCAGGCCAGGGCGCTGCAACTGCGCGAGCATACCTATCCGTCAGTGCTTTACGTGCAGCGGTGCGATATCGCACCGCGCTTCCTGCAACGCTCAATGCACACCAGCTGGTGCCCGTATAAGGGCAAGGCGAGCTATTTCCATATCCGGCTCAAGGATGGTGCGCTGCTGGAAAATGCGGTCTGGAGCTATGAGAGCCCCTTCGCCCACATCGCCGCGATCAAGGACCGCTTGGCCTTCTATCCCGACAAGGTGAGCGTGGAGCTACTGCAGAGCGCGTCAGCCTAACGCCCCGCCAGCTCCTGGCGATCCGAATCATTCCAGTCCCAAGGGCGCTGATCGATCGGATTGAGCACGATCACACGACCGCCGATCGGCACGCCAAGCTCCTCGAAGCCAAAACCGAGCTGTACGCCCCAGGGCAAAGTCTCGTCGCAGCGGTCCGGCTCATGGCGCGACAGGCGCACCGTGTAGATATCGCGGTCGTATTGCTCGACGTCGAGCGTGAAGTCCGACCGGGTCGTGCAGCCATGCGTATCGGCATGCACCACCAATATGTCGTCATCCATCACGCGCCAGTAGATGATCGGCTCCAGCGCAGGGTCGGCTTGCGGCGCCTGGCGGCCGGTTCCCGGCAAATGGATGTCGGCCAGATTGACGTCCGGCATGTGAATGGTCGGCATTGACGGCATCGGCGGAAGCGCCGCCATAAACCCGGTTCGGGTCGTCGGCTCCGGCGTCGGCGTGGTCGAGCAGGCGGCGCAGGATATCGCGGCAGCGAGGACCGTCAGAAAACGCATGCGCATGGAATATCCCCCAATGACTGTCCGGCGTGGCAACAAGCTCCGCCCACCCAGCCCCAAACTGAAACACTTCGTTCATAAATCGCAATATCGGGGCCAGATCAATGCGATGTCGCTGCCGAGCCGATGACCGCCGGCACGCACGCCAAATTGTCGTCGCCGCCAGCAAAAAGGCCGCCCGGAATAACCGGACGGCCTCTTTGATATCTGGGTATTCGCGTCGCTTAGGAGGAATAGAACTCGATCACGAGGTTCGGTTCCATCTGGACGGGATACGGCACTTCAGCGAATTCCGGAATCCGCACGAAGGTGACTTTCATCGCCTTCGTGTCGAGATCGATATAGTCCGGGATATCGCGTTCCGCGCTTTCCAGCGCTTCAAGCACCAGGGCCATCGAACGCGAACGTTCACGCACTTCAACCACATCGCCGGTCTTGCAACGGTAAGACGCGATATTGACGCGCTTGCCATTGACCAGAACATGGCCGTGATTGACGAACTGACGGGCGGCGAACACGGTCGGGACGAACTTGGCGCGGTAGACCAGCGCATCAAGGCGCGATTCCAGCAGACCGATCAGGTTCTCGGCAGCATTGCCCTTGCGACGCGAAGCTTCGTCAAAGGTGCGGCGGAACTGCTTCTCGGTGATATTGCCGTAATAGCCTTTCAGCTTCTGCTTGGCGCGCAGCTGAAGGCCGAATTCGGAGACCTTGCTCTTGCGACGTTGACCATGCTGGCCAGGACCGTAAGAGCGTGAATTGACTGGAGATTTAGGACGGCCCCAAAGGTTTTCACCCATCCGGCGGTCAATTTTGTATTTCTGGTTATGACGTTTTGACATGTTCTCTCTATCGATGCGGCCCGGTGTACCTCCCTCAAGGTCCACGATCTAAACGGCGGTTCACGCATCGTCCCGTTGGGGTTGATCCACACAGAGCAAGGCTCCGGCGAGGGAAAAGGGGTTCTAGCGGTGTGGGGGCGAATGTCAATGGCTGTAGGCGGCGCTGGGCTTGGGGACCCTAACCAAGTGCGCGTCCCCCATGGCCGGCTCCCGTAAAACCCACTTTCCATCTCCGGCCAAATGCGGCACACAGCTGACCCAGCCCCTGGGGAGCCGGCCTTGCTGTTCAATTCGATCGAGTTTCTGTTTCTGTTCCTGCCTGCAACGCTGGCACTCTATTACCTGGCGCGGCGCTATGCCGGACACCAGACGGCGCTGGCGCTGCTGACGCTGGCCTCGCTGGTCTTCTATGGCTGGTGGAATGCGAGTTATCTGGCGTTGCTGCTTAGCTCGATCATCGTCAATCACGGCTTCGGCATGGCGATCCGGCACCGCGGCGCCCAGCCATGGTTGGCGATCGGCATCGTCTTCAACCTCGCCCTGATCGGCCTGTATAAATACGCCGACTTCTTTGTCGCCAATACCAATGCCGTCACCGGGCTCGACCTGCCGCTGGCACATCTGGCGCTGCCGCTGGCGATCTCCTTCTTCACCTTCCAGCAGATCAGCTATCTGGTCGATGTCGCGCGCAACCACGCCAATCCGGGCAGCCTGATGAAGCATGCGCTGTTCGTCTCCTTCTTCCCGCAATTGATCGCCGGCCCGATCATTCGCCACCGCGAGATTGCTGACCAGTTCGACGATTCCAAGCGCAAGGATGTGTTGTCCGACAATCTCGGCATCGGCTTCACCATTTTCGCCCTTGGCCTGGCCAAGAAGATTCTGCTCGCCGACAATCTCGAGCCCTTCGCCTCGAGCGGTTTCGATATCGCAGCCCATGGCGGCGAAGTCGGCGCGCTGGCGGCCTGGACCTCGGCCCTGTGCTATGCGTTCCAGATCTTCTTCGACTTTTCGGGCTATTCCGACATGGCGCTCGGCCTAGCGCGGATGTTCGGCTTTCACATCCCGGCCAATTTCAATGCACCCTATCGCGCCACCTCGGTCGTCGACTTCTGGCGCCGCTGGCACATCACCCTGTCGCGTTTCCTGCGTGACTATCTCTACATTCCGCTCGGTGGAAACCGGAAGGGTGAGATGCGGCGCTGGGCCAACCTCTTCATCGTCATGCTGCTTGGCGGGCTGTGGCACGGCGCCGCCTGGACCTTCGTCGTCTGGGGCGGGCTGCACGGGCTCGGCCTGGCCTGGTGCCACTGGATCGACCGGACCTTCCCGAACGGCCTGTTCCCGCGGTCGCTAAAATTCCTCGCGCCGACGCTGACCTTTGCCTTTGTCACCTTCGCTTGGGTTTTCTTCCGCGCTGACAGTTTCTCTGCCGCCAGTGCGATGCTGACCGGCATGGCCGGTCTGAACGGGCTCGGCGAAAATGTCGGCGATGAACCCTTTATTGCCATCATCGTCAGCCTCGCGATTATCTGGGCCCTGCCCGACACGATCTCGGTCGTCTCGCGCTATCTCGATCCGCGCACGCTGGCAGGACAGGAAGACCATTTACAAAAGGGTTGGCGTTGGTCGGCCAGCACAACAAGCGCGATCCTGATCGCCAGCCTGTTCTTCATCGCCATCATCAATTCCTGGACCGTCGCGGAGTTCATCTATTATCGATTCTGAGCCCTCCAAGAGCGATGCCTCAAAGCGTCTGACCTCCTACTTCCGCACGTTTGCAGTCACGCTATTGTTGTGGCTGACTGGTTTCAGCGGCACGATCCTGCTGGTCGATCCCTATGGAATTGCGCCCTGGATTTCGATCGAGGGTGTCAATGCCCGCCGGACACGCGCGCATGAGGATGGCTATCGTATCCAGGCCGGCCACCGCCTGCTGCACACGGATGTGGGCACGATCACGTTGGGAAGTTCACGCGTCCTCGACGGGTTTCCACGCCAGTTGCCGGATTGGCCCGGCGGCTATGAAAATCTCGGCATGAGCGGCGTATCGGGCTTCGAACTGGCGCGTGCCAGCGCCCTTGCCGCACGTAATGATGCCATCCATTGCGTTGTGATCGGCCTCGATTTGCGCGAACTCAGCACCGACTCCAACACCCAGGCCACCTATTGGGTGACGCCGATGGCCGGTGGCTCCGAGCTGACCTCAACGGCCAAAATGCTTTTGGCACCCAATGCCTTCTCCCGGGCGCTCGAGACCTTGTACGACAATCTCACTGGCGGCTCGGACACGCGTTGGGAGAATGCATACCGTGAGGACCGCCTGCGCGGTCGTTTCCTGGAAGAATTGCCCAAGCGATATCGGTATTACGGCACTTATCAATATGACCCGGACCGGTTGGACTTCCTTTTTCGCGGCATTGACGCCTTGCTTGGATCGGGCAAACAGGTCGTTATTTTTATTCACCCCGTCCACGCTTGGTATGAAGAGGCCGTGCAACGCGCCGGCGCCGGCGAATACGAAACGGCCCTGCGGCGAGACATTGCCGCCCGGCTGACCGCGCGGTCCGGGCAGGCAGCAGCCGAACACGCCTGTTTCGATGGTCCGGCGCTTCAGGCGTGGGATTTTGGTGGATTTCAACCGGTGGCCCGCACCGCACCGCCCACCGCCGACGGTCTGGCACCAAGTCCTTGGTATTACGTTCCCTCTCATTACCGCCCGACAGTGGGACGCGCGATTCTCGAACGCCTCGCCGGCCATGAACCTTCAGACCCGATCCTGGAGGGCTTTGGCCGGCGTCTGAATGCACAAACCCTGGACGCTGACCTTGCCGCGTTTCAGGCCGGCCGACAGGCTTGGCTGAGTTCGCAAGCCCCATGGGCCATTGAAGCGGATCAGGCCTTCGATGCGCTCGACGCCAATCCGCCGCCGCCTGAGGCTGGTCCAAGAATTTTTCTGACCCATTCGGACCATGTCGATCTGGAGCGTCAGGTTGAACGTGCTGCACGCCATACCGAGCGGCGGCGAGCAGCGTCTCGGGGCGATTAGTCTTCGCTCAGTCGCCCTGAACCGTGCGCGCCCGGCCGCGCCCGCGTGCCAGCGCCTTCACACAACCGCGAAACGTGCGCACTTCCTGGGTCGTCCAGCGGCCGCGCACAAACGCGGCGCGCAAATTCTGCACCATCAACGGTGTCTTGTCGGGCGGGTAGAAAAAGCCCGCGCGTTCCAGCTCGGCCTCGAAATGCTCGAACATGCCCTCGAGATCGAATCGTGAAGCGACTTCGGATACCGGTTCAAACACCGCCGGTGCGCCCTCATCCGCCATCCACTCATAGGCGAGCAATCCGACCGCCTGACCCAGATTGAGGGACGAAAAAGCGCGATCAACCGGTAAAGTAATGATCACGTCTGCGATAGCGACCGCGTCATTGAGCAGACCGCCCTTTTCACCGCCAAACAGGACACCAACCTTCTCGCCGGCGGCGAGTGCGGCGCGGATATCGGCCATCGCCGCGCGCGCCGTCATCACCGGTTTCTCCATTCCGCGCGGTCGTGCTGTCGTCGCGTAAAGCCTTGTGAAACCGCCGATTCCCGCCGTCAGATCATCAGCGACACGCGTCGCCTCCAACACCGGCGAGCCGACCGCCATCGAGACGGCCTTCGGATTGGGCCATTCATCGCGCGGCCCCACCAACACCAGATCTGACAAGCCAAAATTCGCCATTGCCCGCGCCGCCGCACCAATATTTTCGCCCAGTTGCGGATGAACAAGGATAAAGGAGGGGGTGGCGTTTGGTCGGGTCATGGAGCGGGGCCTTCACCTTGCGGCGCGCGAATGCTAGAGAGCGCGCAAATCATAGAACAGCGCCATAACTAGCGCCTTACACATCCGTCCGAAAAGAAAGCACAACACCATGGCGAAGATCAAAGTCGATACCCCGGTCGTCGAACTCGATGGCGATGAGATGACCCGTATCATCTGGCAGCTGATCAAGGACAAGCTGATCCTGCCCTATCTCGACATTGATCTGAAATATTACGACCTCTCAATCCAGAAGCGCGACGAGACCGACGACCAGATCACGGTCGATTCCGCTGAGGCGATCAAGAAATACGGCGTCGGCATCAAATGCGCCACGATCACGCCGGACGAAGACCGCGTCGTGGAATTCGGCCTCAAGAAAATGTGGCGTTCGCCCAATGGCACGATCCGCAATATTCTCGGCGGTGTCGTCTTCCGTGAGCCCATCGTCATCTCCAACGTGCCGCGCCTGGTGCCCGGCTGGCAGCGCCCGATCGTGATTGGCCGTCATGCTTTCGGCGACCAGTACAAGGCGACCGATTTCCTCGTTCCCTCTGCTGGCAAGCTGACAATGACCTTCCAGCCCTCGGATGGCTCCGAGCCGGTCACGCGCGAAGTGTTCGATTATCCGAGCGCTGGCGTTGCGATGGGCATGTATAATCTGGACGATTCAATCCGCGACTTCGCCCGCGCCAGCCTGAATTACGGCCTGCAGCGCGGCTGGCCGGTTTACCTCTCGACCAAGAACACGATCCTGAAAGCCTATGACGGCCGCTTCAAGGACCTGTTCCAGGAAATCTTCGACGCCGAATTCAAGGACGCCTTTGCCGCCAAGGGCATTTCCTACGAGCACCGCCTGATCGACGACATGGTCGCCGCAGCGATGAAATGGTCTGGCGGTTTCGTCTGGGCCTGCAAGAATTATGATGGCGATGTCCAGTCAGACACCGTCGCCCAAGGCTTTGGCTCGCTCGGCCTGATGACCTCCGTCCTGATGTCGCCCGATGGCTCGGTTGTCGAGGCGGAAGCCGCCCACGGCACCGTCACGCGCCACTATCGCCAGCATCAGCGCGGCGAGCAGACCTCGACCAATCCGATCGCCTCGATCTTCGCTTGGACGCAGGGCCTGTCGCATCGCGGCCGCATGGACGGCAATGACGCGCTGATGGCCTTCGCCGCCAAGCTCGAATCCACCATCATCAAGACGGTCGAGGCCGGCTTCATGACCAAGGATCTCGCTTTGCTGGTCGGCGATCACCAGGGCTGGCTGTCGACCGAAGGCTTCCTCGACAAGGTCGACGAGCGCTTCAAGACAGCAATGGGCTGAGTCAGTTGACAGAATTCGAAGTCCAGATGGGCGGGATCACGTGTGGCCCGCCCATTCTGTCTTGTAAAGCGACTCGCTGTCGGGCAAATTTCAGAATTGATTCCGCTGACTGGGCCATGATTTGACCATTTCCTACGAATTTTCGCCCGAAGACCAATTATGTGTCTGGACCATGACTGGTCGGCTGACCGCAGACGCAATGATCAGCATGGTTCGCGCCGCTCGCGCAGATCCGCGCTGGTCGAATGATTATAATTTTCTAACCGTGATGACCCAGGCGAGACTGGCCGACGTCTCTGCCGACGCTACCGCCGGGCTGGTCCGCGACCTCGCTGAGCTCGATACGCCGCGCGCCGACGGTAAGCGCAAGCGGGCCGCCGTCGTCTGCAGCGACGAACTGGCCACCGCGCTGCTGGTATTTTACGAGTACACCTCGAAAGCTGACCGGAAGACGCTAGAGCGGTATTTCACGTCGGAAAGCGAAGCCCGAGCCTGGTTGGCTGAGATCGATTAGACGGAAGCTTGCACCCGGTCCGGACTCGCGAAACAAAGATATTGCAATCAGGGTCTGGCGCGATGGGGCAGGGTGACATCACCGCATCGTGCTGACCGGCCCCGTCAACGCCAAACCGGCTCACCGTGGAGACGACATGCAGGCGACAACAGAGATCGAACACGACACCAATCTTTGTGTCTGGCGCGTTCAGGGCAAGGCCGCAGTCGAGCCCATGTTGGCGTCTTATGTGGAACGTTTCGATTTGCCAGGCTGGTGGCCCGGCATGCACAATCTGAGCATATTATCAGAGTGTCGGCTGGACCTGTTCAGTCCGGACGATGCTGAAAAACTGATGCGCTCCATGGCCACCGCTGCCGCCAAAAACGGGGTCGGCAATGGCTTTTTCGCCGCTGTGGTCTGTGCCGACGATGATGGCCGAGCCCTGCTCAGCTACTGGGATCGCCGCGCACCTGCCGGATTGACCGGAGAGAACCGCACTTTCGCCGACGAGGCATCGGCCCGCGCCTGGCTAGCCAGTCAAGCCTGACGCTTCAGCGTCACGAAAATTTCCGCCTCAATCAGCCAGCGCGTGCCGTCGAAGCGCCACTTTGCGAAATAGCGTCCGGTATAGCGGATCGAGAAACCGTCGCTCGACCAAGCGCCGCGCCAGCGGCCGCTCTCGGCCGCCAATTCGCCATCGGCACCGATTTCGATCCGCGCCGGTGTCCGCACATAGCTGACATCGGGCATATTGGTGAAGATCGACTGCCAGGCCTCAAGCTGCGCCTCGCGCCCCTCAATCAGCACGGCATCATCGCCGGGCACCAGTGTGACGGCGTCGGCGAGAACCGACCCGATCGCGCTCATGTCCCGTGCAGCAAGCGCCGCATTGAAGTGGGCGCGTGCGGCCATAACCGCCCGCGCCGACGCCTTGTCGCCGAGCAATTGGACATCACTTCCTGGTGCTGTGCGCGACGGCTTCGCCATCAGGAGGCCAAGGCGGCGCGGATCGCGTCCAGTCCGGCTTGCGCCTTGGCGCCATCCGGCCCGCCGGCTTGAGCGAAGTCGGCACGGCCACCGCCGCCCTTGCCGCCCACCGGCTCGGCCCCCGCCCGCACCAGCTCGACCGCCGAAAAGCGCTCGGTCAAATCGCCGGTGACACCGACGGCCAGTGCCGCCTTGCCCTCATTATTGGAGATGAAGGCGGCGATGCCGGAACCCATCTGCGCCTTGGCCTCGTCGACCAGTCCGCGCAAATCCTTGCCGCCGACGCCCTCGACGACGCGGCCAATGAATTTGATACCGCCAATTTCTTCTGGCCCGACCGGAGCGCCCGCCGCGCCGCCACCCATCGCCAATTGCTTCTTGGCTTCGGCGAGCTGACGCTCGAGCTTCTTGCGCTCATCGATCAGGCTGGCCACGCGTGTCGCCAATTCAGCGGGCGGCGTTTTCAGCGTGTCGGCGGCGGCCCGGCCAAAGCCGATCTGCTCATCCAAATAAAGCCGCGCCGCTTCGCCGGTCAGGCCCTCGATCCGGCGCACACCGGAGGCAACGGAACTGTCGCCGACGATCTTGAACAGGGCGATGTCGCCGGTGCGCGCGACATGGGTGCCGCCGCACAGCTCGACCGAATAGGCCTTTTCGCCACCATCCAGCGCCCGGCCCATCGCCAGTACGCGAACCTTGTCGCCATATTTTTCGCCGAACAGCGCCAGAGCCCCGGCCTCAATGGCGGCGTCAGGGGTCATTTCGCGCGTCGAGACGGCGAGATTCTGTCGGATCACCGCATTGACCTGGGCCTCCACGGCCGCCAGCTCGGCCGGGGTGATCGGCTTGTTCTGGCTGAAATCGAAGCGCAAGCGATCGGGTCCGACATAGGAGCCCTTCTGGGCCACGTGCGGCCCAAGCACATCGCGCAGCGCCGCATGCAACAGGTGGGTGGCCGAGTGATTGGCTCGCGTGGCGGTGCGGCGGGCCGCATCAACCTTGAGCCCGGCCTTGTCGCCGAGCGTGATCGCGCCGTTCTCCAACACGCCAATATGGGCGTGCATGTCGCCGCCACGTTTTTGCGTATCAGTGACACGGAACACGGCACCATTCTCGAACTCGATCAGACCGCAATCACCGGCCTGGCCGCCGGATTCGCCATAGAATGGTGTCGCGTCGAACACCAGTTCGCCGCCCTGCCCGGCGCTGATCTGCGTCGCCTGGTCTGCATCGGCGACAATCGCGAGCACCGTCCCGCGTCCCTCATCGCTGTCATAACCCAGGAATTTTGAGGCACCGGCCTTGTCGTGTACGGCAAACCAGACCTCGGCGGGAGCCGCCTGGCCCGACGAGAACTTGCTGGCGCGCGCATCGCTGCGCTGTTTTTCCATCGCGGTCTCGAAACCGGCCTCATCCACCGTCATCCCCTTGGCGCGCAAGGCGTCCTGGGTGAGGTCAAGCGGGAAGCCAAAGGTGTCGTAGAGCTTGAAGGCGGTGTCGCCGGGCAGCACGGCGCCCTCTGCCAGATCGGCCGTCGCCTCTTCGAGCAGGCCGAGGCCACGACCGAGCGTCGTCTGGAAGCGCTCTTCTTCGATCCGCAGCGTCTCCTCGAGCATGGGCTGGGCCCGGACCAGTTCGGGATAGGCCTCGCCCATCTCAGTCTTGAGCGCCTCGACCAGCCTCCACATCACCGGCTCATCGGCGCCGAGCAGATGCGCATGCCGCATGGCGCGGCGCATGATCCGGCGCAGGACATAACCACGGCCCTCATTGGACGGGCTGACCCCATCGGCCATCAAAAAACAGGTTGAGCGCAAATGGTCGGCAATCACCCGGTGACTGGCGAGCGCTGCGCCCTCAGCCTTGACGCCGAGCACACTCTCGCCGGCCCGGATCAGATTGGCGAACAGGTCGATCTCGTAATTATTATGCTTGCCCTGCAGGATTGCCGCGATCCGCTCCAGACCCATGCCGGTATCAATGGAGGGTTTGGGCAGGTTGACGCGGTCATCCGGAGCGAGCTGCTCATACTGCATGAAGACCAGGTTCCAGATCTCGATGAAGCGGTCACCATCTTCGTCCGGTGAGCCGGGAGGACCGCCGGGAATATCGGCGCCATGATCGAAAAATATCTCCGAACACGGCCCACACGGGCCTGTATCACCCATCGACCAGAAATTATCCGAGGTCGAGATGCCAATGATCCGATCATCGGAGAGACCGGCGATCTTGCGCCACAGGGCACGCGCCTCATCATCTTCCGAATAGACGGTAACCAGCAGCCGGTCAGCCGCCAGCCCGTATTCCTTCGTCACCAGCTGCCAGGCATGGGCGATAGCCCGCTCCTTGAAATAGTCCCCAAAGGAGAAATTCCCGAGCATTTCAAAGAATGTATGGTGGCGCGCGGTATAGCCGACATTGTCGAGATCATTATGCTTGCCGCCGGCGCGGACGCATTTCTGTGACGAGGTCGCACGTTGGTAGGACCGGGTCTCTTTGCCAGTGAAGACATTCTTGAACGGGACCATGCCGGCATTGACGAATAGCAGGGTCGGATCGTCCTGCGGCACCAGCGGGCTGGAGGCGACGACCTCGTGGCCATTGGCACCAAAATAGTCGAGAAATGTCGCCCGGATATCGCGCAAGCTGGCCATCATATCATCCTGTATCGCGTCGTGTTTGCGGCGCCCGGCCGAAGCCGCTGCGTTAGCAGTTTTCAGGAGATATGGAAACGCGATGGCCTGCGCAAGCCGGTGCCGTCAGACCGCTGTCGCCAGGGCCGTGACATCACCGAACTGGTGGAAGCCTGTGCCCTGCCGGATATCGTCAAACCAAGCCTGCGGAAACCCGTGAACCTCAACGGCGGCTTGAAGCGAGTCGACATACCGGCGGCGCTTGTTGGAATTCTCCGCGTCGCGAGTGAATTCGCGCCATAACCGCGCCTCGCTTCGAACCTGGTCCGGCATGGTCCAGACCGAGTTTTGGGAAAAGACCTCGCCGCGCGCTCTCTGCGCTTCAAAATAGACATCCGCCAAGCCGCCAAGATCATCGGCATCGATCTGTGCCAATGACACGTCAGGCGTGAAATAAGCGATCTCAAGATCATCATAGCGGAAGTGTTCGCGATCTACATAGAGTTTGCCGACAAAGTCGAGATCGACAGGTGTGACAATCGCGCTAAAGACAAAGATCCGGAGCTTTCGCTCCAGATGTACCAACATTCCGACCGCCACAAACACACCCCCGCTCAAAACGCTTCAGGTCCCCAGCTGGCTGCGTCCCATCCGGGAGCTCAGCCATTCTGGACGCCTTGCGGCACCTTCATACCGCAAAGCGGTTAATTGAGCGTGGTTGTTCCGGGCGCTGCGCAGCAACGCCCGGAGCAGATTGGTCAGCCAGCGGCGGCTTCATCCTCGTCGAGATCCTTGCCGACGAGCAGCACGTCAGCGATCAGTCCGGCATTGGCGCGGACCTTGGCTTCGATTTCCTTGGCCATGGCCTGGTTGTCGATCATGAATTTGCGCGCATTCTCGCGGCCCTGACCGATACGTTCCGAATTATAGGAATACCAGGAACCGGACTTCTCGATGATGTCACCCTTGACGCCAAGATCGATCAGCTCGCCCATTTTGGAGATGCCTTCGCCATAGAGAATGTCGAATTCAACTTCGCGGAAGGGCGGCGCCACCTTGTTCTTGACGACTTTCACGCGGGTCTGATTGCCGATCACTTCGTCACGGTCCTTGATCGCACCGATGCGGCGGATGTCGAGCCGGACGGAAGCGTAGAATTTCAGCGCATTGCCGCCCGTTGTGGTTTCAGGGCTGCCGAACATGACGCCGATCTTCATCCGGATCTGGTTGATGAAGATGACCATGCATTTCGATTTCGAGATCGAACCGGTCAGCTTGCGCAGCGCTTGGCTCATCAGACGGGCTTGCAGGCCGGGCAGGCTGTCGCCCATCTCGCCTTCGAGCTCGGCGCGCGGTGTCAGGGCGGCGACCGAATCGATCACCAGCACGTCAATCGCACCGGAACGCACCAGCGTATCGGCAATTTCCAGCGCTTGCTCGCCGGTATCGGGCTGCGACACCAGAAGTTCAGCGACATCAACGCCCAGCTTGCCGGCATAGACCGGATCAAGCGCGTGTTCGGCGTCGATGAAGGCACAGACCCCGCCGAGCTTTTGCCCCTCGGCGATCGTGTGCAGCGCCAGCGTCGTCTTGCCCGAGCTTTCAGGGCCGTAGATTTCAACGATCCGGCCCTTGGGCAGACCGCCAATGCCGAGCGCGATGTCGAGCCCGAGCGAGCCGGAAGAAATCGATTCGATCTCCATCGCCGGCTTGGCTCCGAGCTTCATGACCGAGCCCTTGCCGAAGGCCTTGTCGATCTGGCTCAACGCCGCCTCGATCGCCTTTTTCTTGTCCATACCTGAATCGTTCACGAGTCGAATCGCGCCCTTGCTCATATCGATATTCCCTTATTTCACGCCCCTCGGTCACGGGCAACCGAGACACAACGTACCAGTTTTGTTCCGGAACACAAGCGGAACATTTATGGTTAACAAAACGGAACAAAACGATGCCACCGCAGGCGGCTTGGCGAGCGCGCAGCGAGCGCCTATCTTGACGATGATGATCTCAAGCCGCCATCTCCTCGTGATTGTGATCCTATTTGTGCTGGCGGGCTGCGGCCCGGCGGCGGTGCCCAGCGGCGTCGCCTCCATGGAAGAACTGCAGGCGCGCGGCAGTCTGATCGTCCTCACTCTGGAAGGGCCGACGAGCTATATGCCCGGCGAGGATGGCCCCAGCGGCTATGAAGTTGATCTCGTGCGGGCCTTTGCGGCCAGTCTCGGTGTCGAGCCGCGTTTCGAGACTCGACCCTCGATCACAGCCCTCACAACCGCCCTCGCCAATGGCGAGGGCGATATCGCCGCGGCCGGTCTAACCGTCACACCATCACGCGAAGCCCACATGCTGTTCGGCCCGGCCTACAAGACCGTGACCGAGCAATTGGTCTGCCATAATGGCGGACCGGCGCCGACATCGCTGAACGATCTGGGCCGGGCCCGCATCGTGGTTTTGGCGGGTTCAAGCTATCTTGAGACGCTACAGGCCCTGCCCGCCCGCCCGCAGGCGCTGCACTGGACTGAACGCCGCGCCGGGTCGGCCATGCCGCTGCTTGAAGCGGTCGATGCGGGGGATTTCGACTGCACCATCGCCGATTCGCACTTGGCCGACTTCGCCCGCCGCCGTCATCCCGATCTGGTGGTGGCGATGGATCTGACCGGCGAGGAATCGCTGGCCTGGGCCTATTCGCAGCATATCGACGGTCTTGGCGATGCGCTGGCCAGCTGGTTCAACCAGATCCACCAAGGCGATTTGCTGGAACGGCTGGACGAAAACTGGTTCGGCCAGTTCGGCGATTTCAACTATGTTGATGTGTCCAGCTTCGTCGACCGGGTCGAAACGCGGCTGCCGCAATATGAGCGCTGGTTCGAACTGGCGGCCGAGCGGACCACGTTCGACTGGGACCTGCTTGCCGCACAAGCCTATCAGGAATCGCACTGGGACCCTGACGCCATCAGCGATACCGGCGTGCGCGGATTGATGATGCTGACACTGTCGACCGCCGAACGCGTCGGCGTCGAAGACCGTACCGATCCGCGCCAGAGCATTGTCGGCGGCGCCACCTATCTGGAAGACCTCTATCAACGCGTCCCCAGCGGCGTCACCGGCGAGGATCGGGTCTGGTTCGCACTGGCTGCCTATAATGTCGGCATGGGCCACATGTATGACGCCCGCACCCTGGCCGAGCGCCAGGGGCTCGAGAAAAACAGCTGGGAAGATCTGGCCCGCGTACTGCCGCTTCTGTCCGACCCGACGCATTATCGCGGCCTGCGCTATGGCTATGCCCGCGGCCAGGAGCCGGTGCGCTATGTCCAGAAAGTCCGCGAATACCGCGCCCTGCTCAATGCGCAGGGGCTCTGACGCGTCAACCCAGCCCCAGCGCCGCCAGCAAGGCCAGTCGGTCAAAATAGGGCCGCTCGCAGACGATTTTGTCTGAGCCCGGCGCGAATTCGAAACTGGCCATCATCTTGAGCCGGAAGGCGCGGCCCGTCGGCGGCAAATCGGCCGTCGGCAATTTGAGCGGACCGAGATGCGTTCCCGTCAACCAGAACTCCACCAGAACGCTGTCGCCACCGGCGCCGATTGCGATGATCTCATTGCCCTGATCCGGAAATGCCGCGCGTGAGGTCGCGAAATAGCCGCGCACGGCCTCCTCGCCGTCAAAAACCGTCTCCATGCCCTGCATTTCATAGCGCGGGTGCTGGAAGGTCGCGATCACCGCGTCCCAGTCATGTTCGCATTCCAGGCGCATATGATCGCGCACCACCTGAAGTCTCGCTTGCGTCAGTTCGTCCATCGATATTCGCTCCGTCATCGGCTCACGCGGTGAAGCCTAGCGTCGATTGGCGAGCGGGGAAATTGTATGAAGGCAATTCACGATGTGTCCCTGCCGGCGCCTTTGAGTCCGCGCGCGCCCTGCCCGCCCACGACCGGCAGCGCGAGACCCTCACCAGCTCCGCCCCGGACGCAGTCCGGGGCGGAGCTGGTGAGGATGGCGGGTGCGGCGGGGGTCAGGACGGGTTTTCTCAATAAATACAAAACTCTACTTCCACCGGATTTATTCCGGGGCCCGCCGGAGAGGAATCCAGCCAGGCTCTCGATTGATGGCAGACCCCGGAATTCGTTGCGCTCCTCCGGGGGAAAATGATGTGTTGGTTTGGAGTATGAATTCGCGACTTATCCCACACCAAAGCCACAAATCAGCGTCATCCCAGCGCAGGCTGGCACCCAGATTCACTCACTGGCATCTATTTGATTAAGCGCTAGTTTTCGCACGCTTCCGCTCGACGAGCTGGCTTCCAGCCTGCGCTGGAATGACGCTTTTTTGGCCAAACTTATCCCCACCCCCTCCACGCTGGCGCATACTCCAGCTGTTCCGGTCGCACGGGAGGCGTGAGCTCAGCCACTGGCGGCGATCGGGAGCGTGGAGCT
>TARA_R110002051_G_scaffold45354_4_pt1 | contig 72566 bp, 69 predicted proteins | sample TARA_R110002051 | Tara Oceans TARA_R110002051 (sample SAMEA4397023) | marine metagenome | biome: Polar Biome; feature: [MES] marine water layer (ENVO:01000295) within the mesopelagic zone...; material: water (ENVO:00002006), including particulate matter (ENVO:01000060) such as......
AATTATTTCTTTAACATACATCTATGGTGTAGGTAGAAGTAGATCAAAAGAAATTTTAGCAGCAGCTAAAGTAGACGAGAGTACAAAAGTACAAGATTGGACTGATGACGAAATTGGAGCAATCCGTGACGCTGTTGGAACTTTTAAAATCGAAGGTGAGTTACGTTCTGAAACACAATTAAACATTAAGAGATTAATGGATATAGGTTGTTACAGAGGTATCCGTCATAGAGCAGGTCTTCCGTTAAGAGGACAACGTACTAAGAATAATTCTCGTACAAGAAAAGGTAGACGTAAAACGGTTGCTAATAAGAAAAAAGTAACTAAATAATAATTAAGACATTAGTCATTAGTAATGAGACGTTAGATGAATCTGTCTGAAATGTAAAAGTCTAGGATTCTAACAACTAAATGCTAACAACTAGAAACTAAAAAACATGGCAAAGTCAAGTACTAAAAAGCGTAAAGTAATTGTTGATGCAGTAGGTGAGTTACATATAACTGCCTCTTTTAACAACATTATCATATCGTTAACAAACAAAAAAGGTGACGTTATTTCATGGTCATCAGCTGGTAAGATGGGATTCAGAGGTTCTAAAAAGAATACTCCGTATGCTGCACAATTAGCTGCTGAAGATGCTGCAGCTGTTGCTAAAGAAGCCGGATTAAAGAAAGTGAAAGCTTACGTAAAAGGTCCTGGTAACGGTAGAGAATCTGCAATTAGATCTGTACATAACGCAGGGATTGAAGTATCAGAAATTATTGATGTTACTCCATTGCCACACAACGGTTGTCGTCCACCAAAAAGACGTCGTGTATAATTTTATAATATTTAGAAGTTAATTTCAATTGTTTATTCAGTTGAAATTAATTTTTTTATATGTAAATTTGCAAACTGAAAAATTATAAACAAGTATCAATCGAGAGTTCAATATTTGCAGAAGGATAAGATTAAGACCTTAATTCTGTAATCACTCTCTAAACAATTTAATTATGGCAAGATATACTGGTCCTAAAACTAAAATAGCTCGAAAATTTGGTCAAGCTATATTCGGAGACGACAAAGCTTTCGAAAAAAGAAATTACCCACCTGGACAACATGGTGCTAACAAGCGTAGAGGTAAAAAATCTGAGTATGCTATCCAATTAATGGAGAAGCAAAAAGCTAAATATACTTATGGTGTATTAGAGAAGCAATTCAGAAACATGTTTAAAAAAGCAACTGCTGCTCAAGGTATTACAGGTGAAGTATTACTTCAATTATGTGAATCTCGTTTAGATAATGTTGTTTTTAGAATGGGTGTTGCTCCAACACGTAGTGGTGCTAGACAATTAGTCTCTCACAGACATATTACAGTTAATGGGCAAAAGGTTAATGTACCTTCATACCAATTAAAAGCTGGTGATGTTGTTGGTGTTAGAGAAAAATCAAAATCATTAGAAGCTATTCAAAATTCATTAGCTAATTCTAGCAATGTATACGAATGGATAACTTGGAATACAGGATCTATGGAAGGAACATATGTTGCTGTGCCTGCGAGAATACAAATTCCAGAACAAATCAACGAGCAGTTTATCGTTGAACTTTACTCTAAATAATATATAATCATATTGGTGTTTAGCCAAAGGGTTTATATGTCTTCTTCATATTTATAAACCGCGCAACTAAACAACAATTAAAAGAAGAAAAATATGGCAATATTAAATTTTCAGAAGCCCGATAAAGTAATCATGATTGATTCTACTGACTTCGAAGGTAAATTTGAATTTAGACCCTTAGAACCAGGTTACGGTTTAACGGTTGGTAATGCTCTAAGAAGAGTTTTATTATCTTCTTTAGAAGGTTTTGCAATAACATCAGTTAGAGTAGAAGGTGTAGATCACGAATTCTCTACTATTTCAGGTGTAGTTGAAGATGTTACAGAAATGATTTTAAACTTAAAGCAAGTTAATTTTAAGCGTCAAATAGATGAAATTGATAACGAAACTGTTACCATTTCTATTTCTGGTCAAGATCAAATTACTGCTGGTGATTTTCAGAAGTTTATTTCTGGTTTCCAAGTTTTAAATACAGATTTAGTGATTTGTAACTTAGATCCTAAAGTAAACATCAATATGGAACTTACTATCGAAAAAGGTAGAGGTTACGTTCCTGCTGAAGAAAACAAAAAGGCATTAGCACCAATCGGTACTATTTTTACAGATTCAATTTACACTCCTATTAAGAATGTAAAATATGCTATCGAAAATTACCGTGTAGAGCAAAAAACAGATTACGAAAAGTTAGTTTTTGAGATCAGAACTGATGGATCAATTAATCCTAAAGATGCTTTAACAGAGGCTGCTAAAATATTAATTCACCACTTCATGTTATTCTCTGATGAGCGTATCACTTTAGAAGCTGATGAAATTGCCCAAACAGAAACTTATGATGAAGAATCACTTCACATGAGACAGCTATTGAAAACTAAATTAGTTGATATGGACCTTTCTGTACGTGCTCTTAATTGTTTAAAAGCTGCAGAAGTTGATACTTTAGGTGACTTAGTATCATTCAACAAAAACGATTTAATGAAATTCAGAAACTTCGGTAAGAAGTCTTTAACAGAGCTAGAAGAATTAGTAAATGTTAAGGGTCTTAACTTTGGTATGGATTTAAGCAAATACAAATTAGATAAAGATTAATTAATCATATTTTGCTCCTCTATTTACGAGTTTAGTAGCAAGATGATAAAACAAATGTCATGAGACACGGAAAAAAATTCAATCACTTAGGAAGACAAACAGCACACAGAAAAGCAATGCTAGCTAATATGGCTTGTTCTTTAATTGAGCACAAACGTATTAACACTACTGTTGCCAAAGCGAAAGCCTTAAAGCAGTTTGTAGAACCAATGATAACAAAATCTAAAACAGATACTACACACAACAGACGTATTGTAATGGCTAGGCTAAGACAAAAAGAAGTTGTTGCAGAATTGTTTAGAGATGTTGCTCCAAAAATTGGTGATCGTCCAGGTGGTTATACACGTATCATTAAACTCGGTAATAGATTAGGTGATAATGCTGATATGGCAATGATTGAGTTAGTTGATTACAACGAGCTTTATAATGCTGGTAAAGTAGAGAAGAAAACTACACGTAGAAGTAGAAGAGGTGGTAGCAAAGCTACTACAACTCCACCAGTGGAGACTAATGCTTCAAACGAAGAAGAATAAATGTTAATAAGCATTAATAAATATAAAGGGTAAACTGTTTCAGTTTATCCTTTTTTTTTGGAATTTTGTAAAACTTGTTTCTTGTGCATTCAAGAACTTATTTAAACGCAACAAATGAAATATAAACAAAGAAAAAAAGCTCTTATTTTATTAGCTGATGGTACTATCTTTCATGGTAAATCTATCGGTAAAGAAGGTTCAGCCTTCGGTGAAGTATGTTTTAATACTGGTACTACAGGTTATCAAGAAATTTTCACAGACCCTTCTTATTACGGTCAATTAATGGTAACGACAAATGCACACATAGGTAACTATGGTACCAAAGAAGATGAAGTAGAATCAGACGGTGTTAAGATTGCCGGTTTAATTTGTAAAAATTTTAGTTTCGAATATTCAAGACCTGCAGCAGATTCTTCCTTAGAAGATTTTTTTGTGAAATATAATACATTGGCTATTGCAGATGTAGATACAAGAGCACTTGTTAGCTACATTAGAGATAATGGTGCTATGAACGCTGTTATTTCTACAGAGGTTGAAGATATTGATAAGCTTAAAAAACAATTATCCGAAATTCCTTCTATGAAAGGCCTAGAGTTAGCCTCTCGAGTTTCTACAAAAGAGCCTTATTTCTATGGTAATGAAAATGCAAGATATAAAATTGCGGCCTTAGATATTGGTATTAAAAAAAATATACTTAGAAATTTAGCAAAGCGAGATGCTTATATAAAGGTGTTTCCATACAATTCAAAGTTTGAAGATTTAGAAGCTTTTAACCCTGACGGTTATTTCTTATCTAATGGCCCAGGTGACCCAGAACCTTTAATAGAAGCACAAGCTGTAGCAAAAGCAATAATTGCCAAAAATAAACCCTTATTTGGTATTTGTTTAGGGCACCAGGTTATTGCCTTAGCAAACGGAATTTCTACTTACAAAATGCACAATGGTCATAGAGGTATAAACCACCCCGTAAAAAACTTAATTACTGGCAAAGGTGAAATTACATCGCAAAATCATGGTTTTGCCATTAATAGAGAAGAAACAGAAGCCAATAGTAACATAGAAATTACACATGTACACCTTAATGATAACACGGTTGCAGGTATTAAACTAAAAGATAAAAACTGCTTTTCGGTACAATACCATCCAGAAGCTAGTCCCGGACCAAACGATTCTGTGTATCTTTTTGATCAGTTTATTGATAATATTAAAAATAACCAATAGCAAATTGGCAATGATTTTTAGTAATCATTGCCAATTTTGTTTTACGAAAACATTATAGTTTAGTTATAATACAATTCTACAACGAGTACATATCATTTAGACTAACTATTTTGTAAATTTGATTTGAAAACAATGATTAACTTAAACCAAATATAATGAGCATTATAATTAATGTACACGCAAGGCAAATTTTAGATTCAAGAGGAAACCCAACTGTAGAAGTAGATGTATTAACCGAAAATGGTTTTATGGGTAGAGCAGCAGTTCCTTCTGGCGCATCAACAGGTGAGCATGAAGCTGTAGAGTTGAGAGATGGTGGCAGTACATATATGGGTAAAGGTGTATTAAAAGCTGTAGAAAATGTAAATTCTATAATAGCTCAAGAACTTTTAGGTGTTTCCGTGTTTGAACAAAATATGATAGATACTTTAATGATAGAATTAGACGGCACAAAAAATAAAGCAAAGCTTGGTGCTAACGCAATATTAGGAGTTTCCCTTGCAGTTGCAAAAGCAGCAGCCAATGAGCTGGGTATGCCGTTATATAGATATGTTGGTGGTGTGTCTGCAAATACATTACCAGTACCAATGATGAATATTATAAATGGAGGTTCTCATAGTGATGCACCAATTGCATTTCAAGAATTTATGGTAATGCCAGTAAAGGCTAAAAACTTTACACATGCAATGCAGATGGGTACTGAGATTTTTCACCATCTAAAGAAAGTCTTACACGACAGAGGTTTAAGTACGGCTGTTGGTGATGAAGGTGGTTTTGCACCAACTCTAGAAGGGGGAACAGAAGATGCTTTAGATACCATTAAAAAAGCAGTAGATAATGCAGGTTACATTTTAGGTGACGACGTTATGATTGCTTTAGATTGTGCTGCAGCAGAATTTTATGTAGATGGTAATTATGACTATTCTAAGTTTGAAGGCGAGTCTGGTGTGGTAAGAACCAGTAAAGAACAAGCAGATTATTTAGCAGAATTAGCTTCAAAATATCCAATCATTTCTATAGAAGATGGTATGGACGAAAATGATTGGGATGGTTGGAAATACTTAACTGAGAAAATTGGTGATAAAGTACAATTAGTTGGTGATGACTTATACGTAACAAATGTAGAGCGTCTATCTCGTGGTATAGAAAATGGTATTGCCAATTCAATCTTAATAAAAGTAAATCAAATAGGTACATTAACTGAAACTATTGCTGCTGTAAATATGGCACACAATGCAGGTTATACTTCTGTAATGTCTCATAGATCTGGTGAAACAGAAGACAATACTATTGCAGATTTAGCTGTAGCATTAAACTGTGGGCAAATAAAAACAGGATCAGCTTCTCGTAGTGACCGTATGGCCAAGTACAACCAGTTATTACGTATTGAAGAAGAATTAGGTGAGATTGCTTACTTTCCTAAAGAAAAGGCGTTTAAGATTAAAGCTTAAAACCTTACAAATAAATTAACAAAGCCTTTCAGAAATGAGAGGCTTTTTTTGTTCAATTAATCAAAAGAGTAAACGATACCGTTAGTTAATTCGTATTGAGTATTTGGAATACCAATAATAGGATCAGTATCAAAATTGTAAATAAAAGATGTTTTAAATAAAAGATTTTCTAAAATTTTAAAAGCGATAGATGTTTCATTAGATATTCTAAAATCAGAAAATTGTTTTAATACAGGCTGGTAGTATGTAGTGCTAACTATTGATAAATGATCTAAGGGGTATAGGCTACAAGAAAAATAAGTACTTCCTCTAAAATCTCTTAATATATTTATAGAGTTGCTTGAAGCCTCTTCGTGTTCATACATTAACAATGTGCCTAAATAATATCTGTATTTTTTGTTTTTTGAGAGTTTAAAACGTGGCCCAACACCCAACAATCCTCTAAATTTAATATCAGATACTTCATCATACTGGCTTTGTATAAAGCTTTCGAGTTTAATCTTCTCATTTAGTTTTCTGTTATATCTAAAATGTTGAATGCCTCGGTTTACAAATGAGCTGTTTTCAATCTTTTGTAAATTGATATCATTTATAAAAAGGAAAAGATTGTTTTCTGTATTATATTGTAGTCTAGCTCTATTTGTAATCCTAAAAATAGAATTGGTATTTTTAATTAAACCCAAATCTAAACTAGCAGATCCAGACCATTTTGAAGAATCTGTTGCACGTCTTAAAGATTCTACATTAACTATTTGTGCTTTGCAAAAAGTAAAAGTGATACACATTATAAAAAGAAAAAGAATCCTTTTAGTCATAATTTTAAAAACAATAGATTAACCGCAAAAATAGTGTCATTTTACGTAAGTTGAATTCAAAATTATTGACAATTGAAACTTAACTTTTATAAGTGTTAAAACCGTTATAAATCCACTACCGAAATCGTTTGATATTTTGTAAATTTGTATTCCTTAAAATTATAAATAAATAAAAAAATATGTCAGAAAAAGCTATCCTAGAAATTAATGGTAAAAAGTACGAGTTTCCATTAATAGTTGGCTCAGAAAATGAAGTTGCTATTGATGTAAAAAGTCTAAGAAGTGCTACAGGTGGAGTAATTACCATAGATCCTGGTTACAAGAACACAGGTAGTTGTGAAAGTGCAATTACATTTCTTGATGGTGAAAAAGGTGTGTTAAGATATAGAGGTTATTCTATTGAAGAGTTGGCAGAAAAAGCAGACTTTTTAGAAGTTGTTTATTTATTGATTTTTGGCGAATTACCAACAGAAAATGAATTAGAAAAGTTTCATGCTGATATAAAATCGCATTCTGTTGTAGATGATGATGTAAAGAAAATATTAGACGCTTTTCCAAAGTCGGCTCACCCCATGGGTGTGTTATCATCTTTAACGAGTGCACTTACGGCGTTTAATCCTACATCTGTAGATGTAGATTCTGAAGAAGAGATGTACAATGCTATTGTTAGAATCTTAGGTAAATTCCCTGTGCTAGTAGCATGGACTATGCGTAAAAAACATGGTATGCCGTTAGAATATGGTGACGACAGTTTAGGATATGTAGAAAATGTACTAAAGATGATGTTTAAAAGCCCTAATGGCGAATACGAACAAAATCCTATCTTAGTTAATGCGCTAGATAAGCTATTAATATTACACGCAGACCACGAGCAAAATTGTTCTACATCTACTGTACGTATAGCAGGTTCATCTCATGCCGGTTTATTTGTGTCTTTAGCATCGGGTATATCTGCACTTTGGGGACCACTTCATGGTGGTGCTAACCAAGCGGTATTAGAAATGTTAGAAGCCATAAAAGAAGATGGTGGTGACACTAAAAAATACATGTCTAAAGCAAAAGATAAAGATGATCCTTTCCGTTTAATGGGCTTTGGTCACCGTGTTTATAAAAACTTCGATCCAAGAGCTAAGATTATTAAGGTTGCAGCAGATGAAGTATTAGCGCAATTAGGTGTAGAAGATCCTATTTTAGATATTGCTAAAGGATTAGAAAAAGAAGCCTTAGAAGATCCTTATTTTGTAGATAGAAAATTGTATCCTAATGTAGATTTTTACTCAGGTATTATTTACAGAGCTATGGGCATACCTGTAGAAATGTTTACAGTTATGTTTGCATTAGGTCGTTTACCAGGTTGGATTGCACAGTGGAGAGAAATGCGTTTACGTAAAGAACCAATTGGTAGGCCAAGACAATTATATATTGGCGAAACATACAGAGAATTTAAAACGATAAAAAACCGTTAGATTTAATAACAAATTAATAAAGCTTCATATCTTATATGGAGCTTTTTTATGCTTTAAAGATGAATTTAAACATACAAAACGAAACAGCCCGACTTAGAGCTGTAATTTTAGGAACAGCTAAAAGTAATGGGCCAACTCCTAAACTAGAGGATGCTTACGACCCTAAATCTATACAACATATTAAAGCAGGTACATACCCTCTTGAAGAAGATATGATTAATGAGATGGAGGCTGTAGCAAAAATTTTCGAAAAGTATGGTGTAACAGTTTACAGACCTAATGTTATAGAAAACTACAATCAAATATTTTCTAGAGACATCGCTTTTGTAATAGAAGACAAACTTATTAAAGCAAATATTTTACCAGATAGAGCACGCGAGTATGAGGCTATAGCAGATGTTATAGCACAAATAGATAAAGAAAATGTTATTGTATTACCAGAAGAATGCCACGTAGAAGGTGGTGATGTTATGCCTTGGAACGATTATATTTTTATAGGCACCTATTCTGGTGAAGATTATGCAGACTATATTACAGCCAGAACTAATATGGATGCTGTAATAACGATACAAGAGTTGTTTCCTGATAAAACGGTGAAATCTTTTGAGCTTAGAAAATCTAATACAGAACCTAAAGATAATGCCTTACATTTAGATTGTTGCTTTCAACCTATTGGTAAAGACAAAGCGATACTTCATAAAAATGGATTTTTAGTAGAGAGTGAATACGAGTGGTTAGTTGATTTTTTTGGAAAAGAGAATATATTCGAAATTACTAAAGACGAAATGTATAATATGAATAGTAATATATTTTCTATATCTGAAGATGTTATTATTTCTGAGCAGAATTTTACAAGGCTAAATACATGGTTGCGCAGTAATGGTTTTACAGTTGAAGAGGTGTCTTATGCAGAAATAGCAAAGCAAGAGGGGTTATTGAGGTGTTCTACAATGCCTTTGATTAGAGATTAGTGAGATTGTGTTTATTAGTTAGGAGCTGTTAACGAGAATAAATAATAATGACTTATTCTCTCATAATATGAGAGGCTCTTATACCTTTAACCTTGCATATGCACTATTTTAATAGTTTACTTTCTGTACAAAAAATAATTATTAACTAAGTCTATATATTCTTGTTTAGCTTCGTCTTCATTAATATTTTGTACCTGAAAAAGAGCATTAGTTTTAAAAGCGTTTATAATTCGTTTTTTACTACTTGGCCTTCCGTAATCATTAGTAGCTTTTTTGTAGTAGGCATATAGGCGTAATAAAAAGTCAGCAGGAAACGGTTCTTTATGGTCGTTTACTCTGGCAACTGCCGTTTGAAATTCTATGTCTAAGGCTTCCGAATTCATTTCATTTCAGCGATGATACTTTCTCCGCCTTTTACTTTTTGATTTAACGTTACTTTAATATCTGCATCTAAAGGTAAAAACAAATCTACACGCGAGCCAAATTTTATAAAACCAGAATCTTCTCCCTGCGTTGCTTTTGTATTTACATTAGCATAATTAACAATACGTTTTGCCAATGCACCTGCAATTTGCCTGTAAAGTACCTTACCAAAACTTTGGTTTTCTACAACGACAGTTGTACGTTCGTTTTCTTCACTTGCTTTAGGGTGCCAAGCTACTAAATACTTGCCAGGATGGTATTTACTATAACTAATATTACCTCCAATAGGATAACGCGTTACATGTACATTAATTGGTGACATAAAGACCGAAACTTGTATCCGTTTGTCTTTAAAAACTTCATTTTCCATCACCTCTTCAATAACAACAACTTTTCCGTCTACAGGTGAGACTGCTTGTTTTTCATTTTGTTGGGTATGCCTTTTAGGGTTTCTGAAAAACTGAAGAATCAGAATAAAAAATGCAAGTATAGATAGCATTAATCCTTTTCTTAGCCACTCGATTGTAACAAATTCATCTACTAAAAAAAATGAACCAACAACTATAACTAATGTTATAAATATAATTTTATGACCTTCTTTATGAAACATAACTTACTATTCTTAAAAATAAATATACAAATGGTGCTGCAAAGATAATACTATCTAGTCTATCTAACAGGCCACCATGACCTGGCATTATTACACCACTATCTTTTAGGCCTGCTTGGCGCTTAAATTTAGATTCTATAAGGTCACCTATTGTGCCTAAAACACTAACTATAATAGCTAAAATTAACCAACTGGTAAAACTTAATGTGCCTGTAAACGTTGCAATAAAGTAACTAGATACACACGCAAAAAAAAGACCGCCCAAAAACCCTTCAACTGTTTTTTTTGGTGATATACTCGGAAATAATTTTTGTTTACCAAAATTTTTACCCACTACATAAGCAGCACTATCATTTATCCAAACTAAAATAAAACTACCTAACAGTAATAAAGGACTAAAGGTGTTATTATAATTAGTAATAAGAAGTAAAAATAAAAATCCACTAGTTAGATAAAATGTTGTAGCAATAAAACGCTTAGACTTAGTTAACGGAATTTTCTTCTCTGTAAATAAATCTTTTATTAAAATGAGATTTACAAATATGGTTAGTGTTAAAAAAATCTGTACAGCCTCTGCACTACCTTTAAATAGATTATCTGCAACACACAAATATAAAAACCCACCATATAAAATAGCAAAAATTAGATATTGTATAATCGATTTTAGTTTTATTAAATTACTAAATTCAACTAAACTGATAACCCCAAAAACAGCTAATAAAATAGATATTGAAACTTGGTGGTATAAAGAACCTACAAGTAATAAAACATAAACAGTACCAGAAATAGCCCTTGTAGTTAATTCTTTCATTATAAATCTTCTAGTAGAAGTAGGTATAAATTTTTAGCACTACTACCATAGGTTAAAAAGTCTTTATCCTCAGCAGTTTTAAAATGTTTTATAGTCGTAATATTTGTTGGTATAGCAGTTTTACTTTTTTCTTTAATCCCTTTTAAGCCTTCACCTATACTTTCTACAAACTGACTTGTGGTTGCATAGATTATAAAGTGATCTGGGAGCTCCCTTAATTTTTTTTCTGCTATTTGGTTTGAAGAAATGAGTAAAGAGCCATCATCAGAAATTAAATATTCACAGGTAGATAAGAAATAAGGACTTTCTGAAACATTTTTTGTGCCTTTAAGATTAAAGTCATTAAAAAGTTTTGAAAGACGCTCATCTATTAAAAATGTTTTTTCATCGTGCCACTTGTTTTCAGTAAGTATAGAATTAAAACTTTCTTTTACTTCTTCAATATTTTCACAGTACAAAAATTTACCTCCGTTGGCTTTAAAATTAATTGTAAAGCGTTCATCAGCAGGCAACCTTATTTCGGGCATATATTTACCTCTGTCTTGATTTGGTATGCTCTGTTCGGACTGATCAATTTTTTTGCCGAAGAGTTTACGAAATAAGCTCATTTACTAGTTGCTATTAATACTATTTTAATTGAATTTCTCAAATATAAAAAAACTTAAATTAACATTAAGTCAATTTAAGTTTTTTATATGATGTGCAAAACTTTTACTCTTCTTCTTCAGAAATAATCTCTGAAATTGTTTCTGGTTTGTCGTAAGGACGTTTGCCAAAAATCTTCTCTAAGTTATCTTTAAAAATAACCTCTTTATCAAGTAATACTTCTGCTAACTCGGTAAGTTTGTCTTTGTTTTTCTCTAAAAGTGCTATAGCACGGTCGTATTGCTTCTCTATAATATCAGAGATTTCTTTATCAATTAACTCTGCGGTACGCTCACTGTATGGTTTTGTAAAACCATATTCAGATTGCCCTGAAGAATCATAATACGTTAAGTTTCCTACTTTGTCACTAAGTCCGTATACGGTAACCATAGCTCTAGCTTGCTTGGTTACTTTTTCTAAATCGCTTAAAGCACCAGTAGAAATTTTATCGAAAATTACCTTTTCTGCAGCTCTACCACCTAAGGCAGCACACATTTCATCTAGCATTTGTTCTGGTCTAACAATAAGACGCTCTTCTGGTAAATACCAAGCAGCTCCTAATGATTGTCCTCTTGGTACAATAGTTACTTTTACTAAAGGAGCAGCATGTTCTAACATCCAACTTACAGTTGCATGGCCTGCTTCATGAAACGCTACAGCTCTTTTCTCGTCTGGTGTAATTATCTTATTCTTCTTTTCTAAACCACCAACAATTCTATCTACAGCATCTAAAAAGTCTTGTTTGTTAACAGCTTTTTTACCTTTTCTTGCTGCAATTAACGCAGATTCATTACAAACATTTGCTATGTCTGCACCAGAGAATCCCGGTGTTTGCTTTGCTAAAAAGTCTATATCTAATGTTTCTTCTTTTTTAAGTGGGCGTAAGTGCACCTCAAAAATTTCTTTACGCTCTCTAACATCTGGTAAGTCTACGTAAATTTGTCTGTCAAAACGGCCAGCTCTCATTAATGCGCTATCTAAAACATCAGCTCTGTTTGTAGCGGCCAGTACAATTACATTTGTATTGGTGCCAAAGCCATCCATTTCTGTTAAGAGTTGGTTTAAGGTGTTTTCGCGCTCGTCGTTAGAACCAGACATGTTATTTTTACCTCTAGCTCTACCAATAGCATCAATCTCATCTATAAATATTATAGAAGGTGATTTTTCTTTAGCTTGCTTAAACAAATCTCTTACACGAGACGCACCAACGCCAACAAACATTTCAACAAAATCTGATCCAGATAATGAGAAGAATGGCACTTTAGCTTCACCGGCAACAGCTTTAGCTAGTAATGTTTTACCTGTGCCAGGTGGGCCAACTAATAAGGCTCCTTTAGGTATTTTACCACCTAAGGCTGTGTATTTTTCTGGAAATTTTAAAAAGTCAACAATTTCTTGCACTTCTTCTTTTGCTCCTTCTAGACCTGCAACATCTTTAAACGTGGTTTTTGTGTCTGTTTTTTCATCAAACAGTTTTGCTTTAGATTTACCAATATTAAAAATCTGTCCACCAGCTCCGCCACCTCCACCAGAGGACATGCGACGCATAATAAATATCCAAACACCAATTATAAGTATAAAGGGCAGTAATGTTAAAAGAAAATCTCCCCAAACATTCTGTTCTGTATCAAAAGCAAGATTTACATCAATGTTATTTTCTGCTTCAATCTTAGCTATTTCTTCTTGAAAAAGTTTTAAATCACCAAACTCAAATTTATAATTTGGCATTGGCGTCATAGACGGTATTAATGATTTTGGCTTAGATTTTTTATGAATTTCTAAAGCTTGCGCTTCTGTAGTTAAATAAACCCGTGCTTCTCTATTGTTAATTATAACAACCTTATCTACTTCACCTTTACTTACGTAATCAAAAAATGCTGATGGTGTAGTTTTATTTCCTGTAGATTCTCCAAAACCTCCTGAAAATATTTGTATAGTTATAAAAACCGCTATGATAATACCGTAAATCCAATACGGACTTATTTTAGGTTTTTTACTTGAATTTTTATTGTCGTTTGCCATTAGTAGCGTTTTCTCTTTTAGTAACTCGTTTCTATTTGTGTGGTCTTTGCATCTCCCCAAAGACTTTCAATATCGTAATACTCTCTAATATGCTTCTGAAAAACATGTACAACAACATTAACATAATCCATCAAAATCCATTCAGCATTGTCAGATCCCTCTATATGCCAAGGTTTGTCTTTAAGTGTTTTACTAACTGTTTTTTGTACGGAACTAACGATGGCGTTAACCTGTGTATTAGATGTACCCTCGCAAACTATAAAATAGTCGCAAACTGTATTCTCTATTTCTCTTAAATCTAGTATGGTAATTTCTTTGCCTTTAACCTCTTCTATGCCACCTATAATTGTGGTTATGAGTTGGTCTATGTTGATTTTTTCTTTAGTCATTAATTTAAATTAAATTTGTGCAAAGTTATTATATTTTTAGTTCTTGTAGGCTGTTATTGTCATAAGAAAAGTATAAAATAAAACGCACTGCAATGTACATAATCAAACTTAATGCCATTGACTCAACAAATGCCTATCTAAAAGATATGATTTCTGCTGTTTTGCCAAAGGATTTTACTGTTGTTATAGCAGATAATCAAACGGGTGGAAGAGGTCAAATGGGTACTATATGGCAAACTGAAACTGGAAAAAACCTTACAGCTAGTGTCTTTAAGTTAATACCCAAGCTTAAGGTAGAAGATCAGTTTTATATAAGTATGGCAGTTTCTGTTGCAATTTATAAAAGTTTAGAGACGTTTAAAATCCCTCAATTATCTGTAAAATGGCCTAACGACATTTTGTCAGCAGATAAAAAACTTTGTGGTACTTTAATAGAAAATGTCATTAAAAGCAACAAATTTGAAGGCTCAATTATAGGTTTTGGATTAAATATTAATCAAAAATATTTCGAAAATCTGCCTAAAGCATCATCTATGAGTCTTATTGCTGGACAATTATTTGATAAAAATGAAGTGTTTTTAGAAATTTTAAAGCAACTTAAAATACAATTAAACCTTTTAACTACAGAAAAATTTGCTCAAATAAAAGACCAATACGAAACCTCGCTTTTTAGAAAAGATAAACCCTCTACCTTTAAAACCAAAGGCAAAATGTTTTCTGGCATTATTAAAGGGGTTACAAATACTGGCCAATTAAACGTTTGGACAGAAGATGCAATCATAAAAACTTTTAATCTAAAAGAAGTAACGCTTCTGTATTAAACTGCTGTTTTCATATTAGTGGCTAAAGTCTCAATAAATTTTGAGATTGGTCCTTTTATCATCATAGCCATCATTGCATTAAATTCACCTTCAAAAGTTAATTCAACGTCACATTTATTAGCTCCTATTTCTGTAATATTTCCTGTTAAAGAAAAATCTAATTTGCCACCAGCTGCGCCTAAAACTATTTTGGAATGCGGTGATGTTTCCTTCTTTTTAAGGATAATTTCTGGCATTCCTTTTAAAGCAAAAAGAAATTTATCGGTGTCTAAAACCTCAAATTTGCTAATGTTTTCTGGCATTAGGCTTTCAAAGTTTTTAACATCAGATAAAAAATTAAAGGCGTCTTCTGCTGACTTATCTAAGGTAACTTTTGGTGATTGTAAATTCATAGTTATGGTTGTTTGAGGTGTCTATATCAATTAGCGTTCCAAGTACTTGGGCTTGCATTCCATTGTGCTAAAACGTCTTGTTGTTTTTCTGTAATGTAGTTGGTGTCTAGAGCTTGTTCTAAGAGGTTTTGGTAATTGCTAAGCGTGTGTAACTCTACATTAGCTTCTTTGAAATTATTAGCAGCAACTTCAAAGCCATAAGAGAAAATAGCGACCATTCCCTTTACGTTAACTTCGGCTTCTTTAAGAGCTTTTACGGCATTTAGACTACTTTTACCTGTACTTATTAGGTCTTCTACAACAACTACAGTTTGGCCTTTTTCTATATAACCTTCTACTTGGTTTTGTCTACCATGCTTTTTTGCCTCTGGTCTAACATATACAAAAGGCAAATTTAAGTACTCTGCAACTAGTGCGCCAATACCAATAGCACCTGTAGCAACACCAGCAATAACGTCTGGTTTACCGTAATGCGATTCTATGTGTTTGGCTATGGTTTCTCTAATGTAATTTCTAATTAGAGGATAGGATAATACAATTCTATTATCACAATAAATAGGCGAGTGCCATCCAGAGGCCCAAGTAAATGGGTCTGTAGGCTGAAGTTTTATAGCATTAATTTGTAATAAAACTTCTGCGGTTTTTTTAGCGGTATCTTTATTAAAAATCATGTTGCAAAATTAATCATTTTTAGAAGTTATTTATTTTTAATGTAAAATTAATTTTCAATGTATTTTTTATGTCATAAAAAATAATATTTTTACATGCATTATGTTTCAATCAACCAAAACTATGTACACTATTTTTGTAGGCGATAAACCTATTATATTAACAACCGAAGTAGAACGAGAGTCTGGTTTTGAATCTTACCTACTTAAAACTGTAAATATTAATAAGGTAATTAAAAGGCTTAATACTACAAATTTAGAATCTGTTCAGCTTATTGGCGAAAACCCAAATAAATTACTAAAGCAATTTTTAAAATTATTACCTAATGTTGTTGCAGGCGGTGGTAAGGTCTACAATCAAAAAAACGAGATTCTTTTTATTTATCGAAATAATAAATGGGATTTACCAAAAGGAAAAACAGAAGGAAAGGAAACTATTGAAGCCACCGCAATAAGAGAGGTAGAAGAAGAGACTGGTGTTTCTGGGTTAGTTATAACCAAGCCATTGCCAATAACCTATCATGTTTTTAAACGTAATGGCAAGCATAAAATTAAAGTGACCTATTGGTTTGAAATGAAAACCGATTTTGAAGGCGAGTTATTTCCGCAAGAAGATGAAGGTATTACTAACGTAACGTGGTTAGACTATAAAGCAACAGTAAAAGCGCTAGAGAATAGTTATGCTAATATTAAAATTTTGATTTAGTTTTAATTTATTGTGTTGCTTTAATTATGGTTTGGTGTAGTTATTCTAGTTCTTTTTTATTCATTTTCTTCTTTTAACAATCAAAATTTAGAAAGGTGATTTAATCTCACAACATAAATTTAAACCTAAATTGCTGTTTAATCCTGTGGTTAAGTATAAATGAGTTCACAGCCTTAGGGTTACTTTAGCCTATAAACCGGATATTGTAAATGTGCTTTTTCATAATTGCCACTTTGCTTATGTAGCCAATCTAATTGTGCATACCAATTGTTAGCAAAATCTTCTTCATAGCTAATTTTTATATTGTATTCTATTTGAAGCTTAGGGTTTGTTTTTAAAAGCATTTGTGCTTTGTCTTCCCATACATAAGGTGAGAAACCTTCTTTTTGTTGTAAAATGGTGTCAAAGAAATTCCAATTAAAAAACGAATCTGGTGCAGCTGGTTCTAATGTTTCAAGCAAGTAACGCATGGCTTTTTGGTTGGTGTTAACCATATAATCTCCTTGTTTAAAATTTAATTTTACGTCTGTAGTTTTTACCGTTGTGTTGTAATGTAAATAATGCCCTTCGTAGGCAGCTGTTCTCGTTTTGTAATTATCGATTTTATAAGATTGTACTGTTAGTATGGTGTCGTTTTTAATTTGGGTAAATTCTACGTTATTTAACTTTAGTAAATCTATAACATTGTACCAGCCTTGTGGTATTATGTAGGCCGTTGGTATGGTAACTTCTGTAGTTGGTTTAAAATAATTTTGATATTTTACATCTTTTGTAAAGGGCTTAGAAATATCGTATTTTAAACGTTTAGCACCTGTTAATTCGCTCATAATCATTTCACCTTCATACCCTTTAAATTTTAGAGTAGAGAATTTTGTTGTGTCAATTGCCCATACTAAAGGGTAGTTTTTACCAACAGACCATGTTTTTGATTGTTCGTTTCTTAATGCTGTAATTCTATCACCTTGTTCTTCTGTAATTTCTAATAGGCTTAACATTAATTGGTAAGTGCCTTCTACGCGCTGTTTATAAGGTTTTAACATGTGTGTTTCAACCATCATACCAAGTGTATTAAATAACGTGGTATAACCTGTAGAGTAACGTGGTGAGTCCATAAACTGTGAAAAACCAGCGTCTGGTGTGCGGTTAAAAACATTAACGTAAGGTGTAATGTCCCAAGATTTTGCTTGTAATTTCTGTTCTAGCTGCGGCATCATTTCAGAATGTAAATAGTTGCCTAATTTACCACCCAACTTATTGTGTTGTGTAAATAGATGTGTTAATGTATACTGGTAATCTGCACCGTTACTTACGTGGTTATCTATAAAAACATCGGGTTGTACTAAATGAAATATTTGTGCAAAAGTTTTTGCGTTTTTTGTGTCTGATTTTATAAAATCTCGATTTAAATCATAATTACGTGCATTTCCTCTAAAACCGTATGATTTTGGTCCGTTTTGATTGGTACGTGTACCAGAATTTCTGTTTAAACTACCACCAACATTGTAAATAGGTATGGTAACTAAAACGGTTTGTTGTGGTGCTTTTATTTTTCCTTGTACAATATCTCTGTAAAGCATCATCGTGGCATCAATACCATCAGATTCACCAGGATGAATACCGTTGTTAATTAAGATAATTCTGTTGTTTTTTCTAATAGTTTTAAAATCGTTCGGTTTACCATTCATATTTAGAGTAACTATATGAAGAGGCTTACCAGCGTCAGTTTCTCCAATTGCTTCAATAGAAATTTGAGAATACTTATTAGCTAAATCTGTATAATATGTAATGGTTTCGCTATAGGTTGCTGTTTCTAAACCTTTACTTTTTTCGAAAATAGTTGTAAAATCTATAGGCGTTGCTGTCTTGTTTTTTTGCTCGTTTTTATCTGAACAAGACATAAAAATTAAGAAGAGGATTATGAGTTTTTTCATTTTCTATTAGATTATACTTCAAACTTAACAATTTTAATGAAATAAAGACGTAAAGCTTAAATTTGAAATCGTAAAAAAGAGTAATTTTGCGCAGCTTCAAAATAATAGATATGCAACAAACAACAGATACAATATTAATGATTAGGCCTGTAAATTTTAGGATGAATGAACAGACGGCCGTTAATAATTATTTTCAGGAAGATTTAGATTTAAAAAATGCTGAGATTAATACAAAAGCACAAGAAGAATTTGATGCTTTTGTAATAAAATTGCGCGCTGTAGGTATTAACGTAATTGTAGAGAATGATGATAAGTTGATGGATACACCAGACTCATTATTCCCTAATAATTGGGTGAGTTTTCATGCTAATGGGGATGTTGCAAAGTATCCTATGTTTGCTGAAAATAGAAGACGCGAACGACGAGACGAAGTTTTTATTAGATTAGAAAAAGAAGGTTTTAAAATAGAAAATATTATAGATTATACCTCAGCAGAGCACGAAGGTGTTTTTTTAGAAGGTACGGGTAGTATTTTAATGGATCGTGTAAACAGAAAAGCCTATTGTGCATTATCGCCTCGTGCAGACGAGGAATTGTTTATTGAGTTCTGTGAAGATTTTGAATATACACCCGTAATTTTTACTGCAAACCAAACTGTAGACGGTAAACGTTTAGAGATTTACCACACCAATGTAATGATGTGTTTAGCTGAAAATTTTGCGGTAATTTGTTTAGATACTATCGACGATAAAAAAGAACGTAAAAATGTTGTAAAACATTTAAAGCAAGATAAGAAAGAGGTTATTTCTATTACTGAAGCACAAATGCATCAGTTTGCTGGTAATATGCTACAATTACGTGGTGCTAATAATCAGCGGTATCTAGTAATGAGTGAAACGGCTTATAGTAGCTTAACACCAAACCAAATTAAGAGTATAGAAAAGCACTGTCCTATTATTTATAGCTCTTTAGAAACTATTGAGACTTGCGGTGGTGGTAGTGCACGTTGTATGATGGCTGAGGTGTTTTTGCCAAAGGTTTTAATACAGTAACAAGGTTATTTAAAGGTTTATTTGTTTAATTACTTTTATAGTTATTAAACAAATAAACCTTTTTTTTCTTTTTTAATCTAACTTATTAAAAATATAGCCACTTTTTTCTGCTCCCCAAACATACGTGCCATTAGCATCAAAACCACGATCCCAAGAGATAATTTTATCTTCTAAAATCTCTACTTCGCTACGTGCAAAAGAAGCTCCATTCATATTGCTTACACAGGTGTTATCTCCTGTTTTGCCTGTAAAATACTTTGTTGCAACCTTCTTTAGAATAACGTCGCAGCCTTCTTTTATTCTTATGTTTTCTAAAGTTATAGAGTCAAAGGCTTTTGGGTTTTTCCATTTGCCAATCCATAGCGAGTCTGTATTTAATCTATATATAGCAGAGCTAAATGTACTATCAGAAAGTCGTTTCACCTCGTATATCCGTTGGCGGTATGGCGAGTTAGGTCTTGTGTTTTGGGCTTGTTCTACATAAAGAAAGTTGCCTTTTTCTTCCCAAATAGGGTACATGTGTAAAACAATATTATAATAAGTTGAATCTACTTGAGACTGAATTTCTGAACTAAAAGAACCTTGCATTAGCGCAAATAACTCTTTAAGTTCTTTATCTTCTTTAAGCTCAGTTTTAGTAGCGTCTTTACAACTTAAAACGGTAATTATTAGAATAGAAAAAGCAAGCAGATGTCTCATACAACTATATTTAAAAAGCTAAATATAGATAAAAATAATTAAGCTTTTGATGCGGCTTTTGGAAGCTCAATAAAGAATTTACTTCCAATGTTTTGGGTGCTCTCAACCCAAATTTTACCATTATTTAGCTCAACTAAATCTTTAGCAATTGTAAGACCTAAACCAGTGCCTTTTTCGTTTTTAGTGCCAACGGTAGTGAAATTGTCATTAGCATTAAATAGCTTGTCTATATTGTTTCTAGATACACCAACACCTGTATCTTCTATACATATTAAGGCTTTACCATTTATATCTTGATTAGAAATTGTAATAACATCTCCTATTCTACTAAATTTTACAGCATTGGTAATTAAATTTTGAATAACAATTTCTAGCATACTCTTATCTGCGTATACAAAGTCTCGTATAGATTCATCTATTAATACAATACGTTTGTCTTCAATTTTTTGTTCTACTAAGGCCATTTTAGTTCTAAAAACATCTTGAATGTTAAATAACTCTGGGTTTGGCTCTAAATTTTGCATTTGCGATTTAGACCAATTTAATAAGTTAAATAAAAGTGAAGAGGCATTATTTGCGTTTTCACTTAACTCTGGTAAGAGTTCGTTAAACTCTTCTCTAGATATACTATCTTCTTTTAGTAAATCTAAAAAAGCTTTAATTGAAGAGATAGAATCTTTTAAGTCGTGAGAGACTATTGAGAATAATTTATCTTTTACTTGGTTAACTTCTTCTAAGTGGTGAGTCTGCTCTAGTATAGCTTCATTTCTAATACGTTCTTGCTCTATTTTTTCTCGTTGTTGGGTAATTGTTGTTCTATGTTTTAATCCTTTTAAGTATATAAAAACTAGTAAGATAGTTAGTGCTAAAAGTGCTGCAATTAGACTGTATAACGTAATAGGATTGGTAAGCCAAGATGTCTTTGTACTGTTGTTTGTTTCTGCAATAATTGAGCTGCTGCCAGTATTATAGAGGTCTAAGGGTTCTGTCTCTGTTTTAAATTTAGGTTCATTTATAACCGAAAGTGATGCTTTTAAATCATAATATTTATTTTGCCAGAAAAAAGCATTTTCAAAAAAACCACGTGTAGAATCTAAAGTAATATGAAGTTTGTAGTTTTCTAATAGCTCTGTTTTATTATCAATTTTTAAAGCAATATCATAAGCTTCATTTAATTGTAATTCTGCTAATTTTACTTTTTTCTTTTTAAGATTTAATTTTCCTATGGCATTTAAAGCTCTTAAAATTCCTTCTTCATTATCTTGTTTTCTATTGTATTTTAGACCTTCTACTAAATAGTCTGAGGCTTTATCAAAAGCGTTAAATCTTAAATATTCACTACCTAATTTTGGTAAAATCTCCCCACGTAAATCTTGGTCTGTTTCAGGGTTTAAAATGTCGAGTACATTTTCGTAATATTCTATGGCTTTGCGATGTTCTTTTCTTACAGAATATAAATCAGCAATGTTTTTAGTAGATAATTTTACACCGTTTCTATCGTCAATCTGTTTGCGTATTTCTAAAGCTTTAAAATTAAAATCTATAGCTTTATCTATTTGGTTTGTTTTAAAATATACCTCCGCTAAGCTATTGTAAGCAGTGCTCAATTCGCTCTTTAAATTACGTTTTTCAAAAATCGCTATTGCAGAAAGTGAATTTTTAAGTCCTTTGGTATAATTACCACGTTTAATTTCTATAAGCCCTATGCTATTACTTACTTTAGCTACACCAAGGGTGTCACTAATTTGTAAATAATAGTTTCTAGATTTGTTATAATTATCTATGGCGTTATAATAATCGTTTTGGTTAGCATATATTAAGGCCTTATAATAATTGCTGCCTGCAAGTCCTTTAGTGTAATTTAATTCTTTTGATAATTTTGTTGTTTGGTTTACAAAAAGAATAGCTTTTTTATAATCGTTGGCTTTATACAGTTCATTAATAAGCATTAGCGCAGTATCTACCTTAGTGGAGTCTTGGTTTTGATAAGCTATTTGTACCGTAAGGCTGTCTATTTTTTCATTTTGTGAAAAAACAAAAATTGGTACAAAAAGAAAGGCTAATATTAGCAACTGTTTCATCTTCGTAGTGTCTTAAGACGAAGTACGAAGGTTTGGTGTCTGTAACTTTTGAAAATATATAACAAAAGTAAGTCAACACCAAACAATAACAACGTTGTTAATGTTTTAATATTAAGTATCATTAATGCTTGGGACATTGGTTAATAGCATTTCAAAAATGAGACTATACCTTGAAAAACCCTAATATTTAAGACTTAATACCAATAAACTAGATAAAGCGGTATTTGTAAAAATTAAAATATGGAGCAAATCGACCAATGGTAAATATCATAGGAAAACTACCTAATCATCGTTGAAATGCATGTTTTAATTAAGTATCTGTTTTTTAGCTAGTTGAGGTTAAATATGTTTAGAGTAGGTAGTGCTTTATAGTCAAAATCAAAAAGGCATTGGTTCTCCCAAGATGTGCCGTTTGTAGATGTGTTTTCGTTACCATTAAATGCTACCCAGTCTGGTGCCCAATAACAAAACCCAATACCTTTTTCGTTTGGTATATTTTTAATGGTGGTAATGAGCCATTTAAAATAAGCTTTCTGACCTTCAGGAGTAGGCGAAAATTCGGGTAAGATTTGGTCTAAACTTCCAATGTAATTAGTGGAATTATCATTCCACTGTAAGGTAAAAGGATAGGCAACTTCTACCATTAAAATAGATTTGTTAAATGTTAGGGCTAATTCGTTTAATTTTGTAACCACTAGATTAAGGTCTTTAGTTTGAAATTGTGGGTAATAGGATAGTCCGATTATATCAAAATCTAAGTTGTAAATCTCTAATGCTTCAAAAAAGAAAATAGCATTCACAACACTAGAATGATGCAACATTATTTGTATTTTATCTTCAGTGTCAATAGTTTTAATAGCTCTAATTGCTTCACTAACTAAACCTGCATAGTTTACCCAATTCGAATCAAATTGGTTCCATACTTTGCCGTAATTCCATAAAAAGCCACTATCAGTTTCGTTACCTATTTGTATAATTTGCGGGAGTGTGTTTTGTTGTTTTAATTGTTGCACAACATCTAATGTGTAATTATAAATAGCAACTTTTAATTGGTCAATGGTCATGTTTTGCCAAGCTGCAGGGGGAGTCTGTGTGCCAGGATCTGCCCAATAATCACTGTAATGAAAATTAAGTAAAAAATCCATGTTTTTAGCTTTAACCTTTTGCGCGTAAGCTTTTACATCTGCTAATCCGTTTTCTCCATCTTCAGGCGTATGCCATAACTTTAGGCGTACTAGATTTGTACCTTGTGAAGCTACAAAATCCAATAATTCAACGCTATTTCCGTTAGCATCTTTATAATCTATATTATAATCTTCTAGTTCATTCTGAAAAGATAAATCCATACCCTTATAAAATCCATTAAACGAACTTAAATTGGCGGCATCATCATTTTTTGTACAAGCAAAAAACATAAAGGTTATCAGTAAAATTGAAACTAAGTAATTTCTTTTTTTCATTACAGTACGTTGTATTAACAATTAGATTGTTATTCAAATTTAATAATTATTATGTGTTTTTGTTCTAAACATTTTTTTTAACACATAAATTTACTGTTGGTTAACTTAGGTATTAGCAGTGAGTAAATTTCTTAATAAAACATCTATCTTTGCAAGCGTTTTATAACACTTAAGCACAAATAAAAATGAATCTTCAACAGACATTAGAATTACAGGTAAAAGCAGCTATAAAAGCATTGTTTCAAGCAGAGTTACAATCGGTAGAGTTTCAGGCAACCCGAAAAGAATTTACCGGTGATATTACTATTGTTGTTTTTCCTATGTTGCGCGTAGTGAAAGGTAATCCTGTGGTTATTGGTGAGCAAGTTGGTCAATATTTATTAGATAATGTAGATGATGTTTTAGGGTTTAATGTGGTTAAAGGTTTTTTAAATATTGAAATTAGTGACCGTTATTACCACTCTTTTTTTCAGTCTATAAATAACACTCTTAATTATGGTTTTTTAGAAGCTAATGGTGATAAGGCGGTGATGGTAGAGTATTCTTCGCCAAATACTAATAAGCCACTGCACTTAGGCCACGTAAGAAACGTACTGTTGGGTTACAGTGTCGCTGAAATTATAAAAGCTTCTGGAAAGAAAGTTTACAAAACTCAAATTATTAACGATAGAGGTATTCATATTTGTAAGAGTATGTTAGCCTGGCAACGCTTCGGAAACGAGGAAACACCAGAGTCTACAGGATTAAAAGGTGATAAACTTGTTGGTAATTATTATGTAAAGTTTGATAAAGCCTACAAAATAGAAATCGCTCAATTGATTGCACAAGGTCTTTCAGAAGACGAGGCAAAAAAGAAAGCGCCAATTTTACTTGCTGCTCAAGAAATGCTTATTAAATGGGAAGCCGGTGATGAGGCTGTTGTTTCACTTTGGAAAGAAATGAATGGTTGGGTCTACAAAGGTTTTGAAGAAACATATAAAAATATTGGTGTAGATTTTGATAAATATTATTATGAAAGTGATACTTATTTATTAGGAAAAGAATTTGTGTCAGAAGGTCTAAAAACTGGCGTATTTATTCAAAAAGAAGATGGTTCTGTTTGGTGCGATTTAACCGATGATGGTCTCGACGAAAAGATTGTACTACGTAGCGATGGTACAGCGGTTTACATGACGCAAGATATTGGTACCGCTATACAGCGTATTAAAGATTATCCAGATGTTGGTGGTATGGTTTATACCGTTGGTAACGAACAAGATTATCATTTTAAGGTTTTATTCTTAATCTTAAAGAAACTTGGTTTTGATTGGGCTAAACATTTATTTCATTTAAGCTATGGTATGGTAGATTTACCTAGCGGAAAAATGAAGAGTAGAGAAGGTACTGTTGTAGATGCAGATGACTTAATACAAGAAATGGCAGATACAGCAGAAGAAATTTCTAAAGAACTCGGCAAGCTAGAAGATTATTCTGAAGACGAAAAGAAAGCACTTTACAAAACTATTGGCTTAGGTGCTTTAAAATATTACATCTTAAAAGTAGATCCTAAAAAGCGCATATTATTTGACCCTAAAGAATCTATTGATTTTCAAGGAAACACTGGGCCGTTTATACAATACACCTATGCAAGAATTCAGTCTATACTAAGAAAAGCAGATGTTAGTGGTAATTTATCACTAAATACTGTAGATTTAACACTACACGAAAAAGAAAAGCAATTACTTAAGCAATTAGAAAATTTCCCAGAGATTATTCAAAATGCTGCAGCACAACACAGTCCAGCATTAATTGCAAACTATACTTATGATTTGGTAAAAGATTTTAATTCATTTTATCAAAATGTATCTATTTTAGGTGCAGATTCAGCCTTAGAAAAAGCGTTTAGAGTTGCGTTGTCGCAAACGGTTGGGCAAACCATAAAAAATGCATTTAAAATGTTAGGAATTGAAGTGCCAGAACGTATGTAAGTTTTTTAAAATTTTATAGTATTTTTTAAGGTTTTCTTATTTAACATTTTGTTTACTAAGGTTATAGCGTTTTTGTTGTATCTTAGTAATGCTATGATGTATAAATAAAACTTACTGTTATGAGACCTTCTGTTTTTAAGCAACAACAATGTTTGCAATTACTGTTCTTAACTTTCGCATTTTGCTTCTCTTTAGGTGCACAATCTAATTTTACCGAATATAAAGGTAAGGTGACCGATGCCAAATCTAATGTAGCTTTAGAGGCTGTGAGCCTTACTGTTTTAGAAACAAATATTACTATAATTACTAATTCTGAAGGTGCGTTTTTACTTAAAGTTCCTAATGTATATTTAGAGTTTAAAGTAGAAATCTCATTGTTGGGTTATCATACTAAAGTTTTACCATTATCAGAGTTCTCTTCGCGTACTAATATTAATTTGAGTGAAGCCATTACTGAGCTTTCAGCTGTAAGTATAAGTGCTTATAAAAATGCGAGTAACTTGGTAAAGAAAGTTTTTGAAGATAAAAATAAAAATGTACAAAATGCGTCGGTTTTTATGACGGCTTTTTACAGAGAAACCATTAAGCGTCGTAACAGAAACGTGTCGTTAACAGAAGCTGTAGTTAATATATTAAAGCAACCACACTCTACGTCTTTACGTGATGCTATACAACTTAATAAAGCACGAAAAAGTACCGATTATAAACGTTTAGATACGGTGTCTGTAAAATTACAAGGAGGTCCTTTTTCTACGATATATTTAGATGTAATGAAGTATCCTGAATATATTTTTACAGATAAAACTATTGATGCTTATCGTTTTTCTTTTGATGCGCCATCTACCATAAATAATAGAAACGTTTATGTTGTAAGCTTTAAACCTATTAGCAATAAATTAAATTTAAACTATAGTGGTAAACTTTATATAGATGTAAAATCTTTAGCCTTAGTCAGTGCCAAGTATACGCTAGATGTAAGTAATAAACAAAAATCTAAAAATTTACTTGTAAAAAGAAAACCTAGAGATATTATTGTGTATCCTTTAGAGGCTAATTATCGTGTAGATTATAAAGCAAAAGCGGGTAAGTGGTATTACAGTTATTCTAACCTAAATTTAAAATTTAAGGTCAATAAAAAGAGAGAAATCTTTAATAAGGTATATACATTATCTAGCGAAATGGCTGTAACCGATTGGGAAATTACGGCAACAGATAAAAAAATTAAAAATAAAGACAGACTGCGACCAACAGTTATAATAACAGATGCTATTTCTGGATTTTCTGATCCCGATTTTTGGGGCGAGTATAACTTAATTGAGCCCAACAAATCTATAGAATCTGCCATAGACAAAATACTAGCTAACATTAAAAAAGAAAAGCAAAAAGAAAAGCAACAAGACAATCAGCAACGTAAAGTAAAGATGCCTTAAGTAATTTTTTTTAACCAAATTTATCTTTGAATTTTAAGGCTTGTTTAATGTGCTCCAAATGGTGATTACTGTGCCACGCATACATACCAATGGTTTCTTTTAAAGAAAAATTTTTGCTATGTTCTGGGTGTGTAAATTTTAGATCTAATTCTTCTCTGTTGAGGTTTCTAAGTAATACGCTTAACTTATTGTGTACACCTTTAAGAATAAGTAATGAAGCATCTATAGGCTCCGAATAGTCTGTTAGTTTTGCAAAACGATCTTCAAAATAAGGTCTAATGATTGGCTGTTTTTCTGTCAAAGTAAGTTTAAAACGCACAAGACTATTTATGTGACTATCTGCACAATGATGCACCACTTGTTTAATTGTCCAACCATCTGGTCTGTATTTATAGTTTAACGCGTTTGTATTAAGATTATTTGTTAATGATTCTATAGATTTCGGTAAATTTTCAATAGCAATTATCCAAGAGCTTATGTGCTTTTCTGTAATTGTTTTTGGTTTAATAAATACGCCAATAGGAAATCTAAGTTTATATAAGTCTTCTTCCTTCATATTTTTTTATTTCTGTATGAGTACTAAATTCTTAAACGGTTTTTCTAAAGCTCTTTTTTTAAAAACTCAATCTCAAACTAAAATTTGGTGTAAAATTTAAAGATCTATTGTTAATTTCAATTATAGAGTCTTCAGCATCAAGTGTGTAAAAACGATTAATAATATTGGTCTGGTTAAAAATATTCCAAACAGATGCAGCAGCTTCAACAGCAATACCTTTAGATAATTTAAAATTATAAGTTGCAGATATATCTGTTCTAAAATAATCTGATAACCTTGAGCTATTTGGGGTTTCGTATTCTATTACAGCGTTATTTGTGTTTTGATTAGTGGATGGTTTGGTAAACGGTCTGCCCGAATGCCAATTCATACCAATACCAATTTTAAATTGTTTTTTAGTGTACATAAAAGACGCATTAACTACTTGTGTAAGATCTAATGTGTTTGCAAAAGCCTCACCATCATTAAGATTTTTAAACTGATATTGATTTTTACTGTATGTGTAACTTAACCATGTGTTAAACTGCTTAAAGCTTTTATTAACCAAAAAATCTATGCCTCTAATATTATAAGAACCGATATCGTTTGTAAATTGAAACTGATTTTGAAACCCTTGACTTCTTGCTGTTATTTCTGAAACGTTTTTGTAGTAGCCTTCGGCTGAAATAAGTAAGCCATTAAAATTATAACTTAAACCAATAGAGGCTTGCTGGCTTTTTATTAGTGGTACATTATCCGTGTTAGCTAGTTGCCACCTGCGTTTTTCTATACCAAAAAAGTCTTGTTGTAAATCGATGATTTGTGTTATAGATTGGCTCTTTAATTCTCCCAGGATTTCAAGTCTAAAGCGGTCAAATATTTTTTGATTAAAGGTAAGTCGAGGTTCCATTAATATTTCAGACAGTTTTTCAAAATAATTAATCCGTGCACCAAAACGTAGATAGGTGTTTCTCGATTCCGACTTCCATTCTACCTCACTAAAAAAAGCGTGAGTTCTAATAATTTCTTTTTTAAAGCTTGTAAATATAGGATTGGTAACATCTTCTAAATTAGAAACACTAACTTCATTAAATTGATAACCGCTATTTATTTTTGTAGCCTTATCAATCGTTTTTTTTATGTCTATTCTTAGACCGTAGTCTGCAACGTCGTTAGTTTGTTTAAGACGCGTGTTATTAGTAACATTAAAACTATTAGCATTAAGATTATAGTTAGAGTAATAAGCTTCTACAGAGGTGACTAATTTATTATTCCATAGTTTAGAATAGTTAATACTAGCGCCATAACTGACTTGGTCTAATGTACTTTGGTTTTCTTGAAAGTTGTTTTCGGAAGTTGTAAAAATCTGATTATAGTCTAGACTATTATAAACGTTTAAAACATTTACTCGCAGTTTAGAACTGGCATTAATATCGTATAAAAATTTAGCGTTAAAATCATAAAACAAAAAACGTTCATCTAAAGATAATAGTGTGTTTAAATTATTAGCTGTGTTTAATTCTGAATCTCTAAAAATGCGATCAAAATAAGAATCGTAGGTTTGTGAGACCAATACATCTGTAAAAGAACGTCTTGCAGATAGTTGTAATTCGGTCTTTTTAGATAGCGGAATTTTTGTAAAACCATCTACACTTAGCAGATTAAAACCAACACCACTTTTGGCTTTTTTGTCTATAATATCGCTATTTTTTATAGAAATCATACTCGAAACTCCGTCGCCATATTTTGAGCTTGTACCATTTTTAGAAACCGTAACTTCTTCTGTTAAGTATGGGTTAAAGGCAGATATGAGTCCAAAGAAATGACCAGACTGGTACATTTTTATACCTTCAAATAAAATAAGATTCTGATCATTTGTACCACCTCGTACATTAATATTAGATATGCGCTCATCTACACTAGTAACACCAGGTATTTTTTGAATTATTTGTAAAACATCGGGTTCTATAAGTCCTGGTAATATGGTAAAAGTGGTGGTGTTTATAGCAACTGTTCCGTTAACTGTTTTAGACAAACCTTTGGTTAAATAGTTGCTAATTACAATCTCATCTAAGCGTTGTATTTTGTCTAGTGGTGTTTTAGACTTTGTAATTGCAATAAAACGTTTGTCTAAAACTGTAAAGGTAAGATTGGTAGTAAGTCTTAGTTGGTCTAATGCTTGTTTTAGCGATAACTCTGGGTACAAAAGATTTGTAGTTTTACCCTCTATGGTTGCAGGTTCAAAAGAAAATTTTATGTTGTAACGTTCTTCTAAATTTAATAAAATTTTGGAGAGTGGCTTTGCTTCCTCTTTATTTTGGCAATATGCTAAATTACAAAAGGCAGTTAATAAAAGACATAAAATTAGGCGTAGTAATTTTTTATTCACTCTTTAGTAAAATTGACGTTTCTAATTTACTGTAGCTTAAATTTAAAGGTATTGTAATAGATTTTAATGCTAAATCTAAATTTTTATGCGTAAAGCTTCCCGTAAATAATCGAGAGGTATCAATATTTTCTAAGGTAATAGCTGTATTATATTGAATTTTAAATTCTGAAATTACGTGTTTTAGTGGTACACTATTAAAGCTGCTTTCACCATGCAACCAGTTAGGTTGCGTACTGTTTTCTTTTTCGTCTACAAGTAGTTTCCCATCTATAATTTGAAAGGTATGTCCAGGTTGTAATTGTATAGTTTTATTATTGTGTTTTACAGCTACTAAACCTTCATAACAGGTTACGTTAAAGTAACCATCGCGTTGTTTTACATTAAATTCTGTTCCTAATACGCTTACTATGCCAGCATCTGTTACAACATCAAACTTTTGGCCCTTTGCAACTTTAAAAAAAGCTTCGCCGTTAAGTTTTACATTTCTGTTGTTGTTCCATTGGTTTTTATTATATACTAAAGTAGAATTAGCATTTAAAGTAACCTGCGAGGCATCAGGTAAAACAATGTTAGTCTGCTCTGCAATGGAGGTATTAATTTTTGTATCTAATGTTGTTGTGTAATAATATGCACTTAAACTAATCGCTAAAATAGCAGCAATTCTCAATAAGGGTTTAAACCAAGCTATTGTACTAGTAGTTTTAGCTTTAAGTTTTGGGGTTAACTTACTATAGTTGTCATCTGTAGAAAAATTAGGTGCTTTAAAACCTTTTAAAGCGCTATTTATCTTTGTTAACTCTGTATAATCTTCTAACTGCTCAAAAGCTTTTTGCTCTTGTGTATTTAGATTATGGTTTAACCATTTTTTTATGAGTGTTTCTCTTTCCATTATCTTACATTCAAGTATAAAACAGTTTTGTTTGCCAATCTCCTACCACGGCTTCAAAAATATTATTTACAACCCCTCAATATCTTGCCTTAATTTTTTTAAAGCGCCGTAAATTCTTTTTTCTACGGCTTTTGTAGAAATATCTAAAAGTTCAGCTATTTCTTTAAAACGTTTGCCTTCAATTCTATTTAATAAAAAAGCAGTGCGCTGCGCTTCAGTTAAATTTGAAATCGCCTTTTGTAGCTTTTGGTTATATTCTTTTTCTTGCATTAAAAACTCTGGTGTTTCGTTTGTAGAGTGTTTAATAGGAATCCGTTTATGTTTTAATACTACCTTTTGGTGAGCTACTGCGTTTAACATTAGGTTGTTTGCAGTGGTAAATAAAAAGCTTTTTGCTTTGTTAGGTGCCACTTTAGCACAATTTTGCCACAGTTTAATAAAGGCTTCTTGTGTTTTATCTTCTGGGTTTAAGTGTTCACCAAATTTATAATACAAGAAGTCATGCAAATTTTTTGCGTGTTTTTTATAAAAACGCTCAAATAGCTGATTTTCGCAAATATTATCTTGTAACGGTTGGCTCATTACTAATTATTAGTGGTACAAATTATAAATAAAATAATTAACAATTTGGGTAGGGGTTTTTAGTTTTTAAATGTTATATAAATAAATAGACAACAACGCCCAAAATGAAAACTCAAATTAAACACATATTTTTAATTATACTTTTTACTTTAATAGGTTTCACAGCTTGTCAAGATGAGGTTATAGAAATTAATAATCCCAACGTACAAGAAGCCATAGTCGCCAACTCATCTTTAGCCAACCTAATAAGTAATACAACATCCTTTTTTGTTTCTGCTAATAATGTTTTAGAAGACTCCAATTGTTTTTCTGTAGAATTACCTGTAACCGTTATTGTAAGTGATATTACTATAGTTATTGAAACTGAAGCAGATTTAGAGTTACTCTCAGATCTTGTTTCTAATTTAGAGACCAATGAAGCTGCAATAGATTTTATATTTCCAATTACACTAGTTTTTAGTGATTATAGCGAGTTTGTTATAGATAATGAAGAGCAACTTCAAAATTTAATTTCAGAATGTGAGTTAGATGAGGATGTTAGTATTGAGTGTATAGATTTTGTTTACCCGATTTCATTTTCAGTGTTTAATTCAGAATTTATAATTACTGATGTTATTACAATAGATAATGATGAAGCATTTTATAACTTTTTAGAAGATTTAGAAGACGATGATAACGCCTTAATTGCGAGTTTAAATTATCCAGTTTCATTAGTGTACGCAAATGGCGAAAGTGTAGCGGTAAATACCAACCAAGAGTTAGCAGATGCCATTGCTTCTGCTGAAACTGATTGTGACGATGACAATGTTGCCAATTGTGATGTGGACGCTATTGAATTGGCCTTAAAAGAGTGTCAATGGGAAATAGTATCTTACAGTAGTTTTACAGAGTTTGAAGGGTTTGTTTTAGAATTTAATACCGATTATACATTCGCTATTATTTTAGAGGACAACCAAACACTTACCGAAGGTAATACATGGTCTGTAGTTTCAAATGATGTAGGTTCCTTTTTAGTTTTAGCAACTGAGTTTGAAGATTTAGGCGGAGATTGGCAAGTTGCAGCGTGTGATGATGATAGGTTTGAGTTTGCGAAAAATAATGAAATTATGGTTGTTGAGCAGGTTTGCGAAGATGATTTAGACTGTTCAATAACAGATATTAGTACTATTTTGCAAGCGTGCCCTTGGGATTTTAGTGATGGTACAGATACCTTTAATAATTATCAATTAGTTTTTAATGCAGGTGGTGATCTTCAAATATCAGAAGGGTTTGCAACATCTGCAATAGGTGGCGCTTGGAGCTTGCAAGCCATAGATAGTGGCATTGTTATAACACTGTCTCAATTAACCGCATTTCAAGATAATCTTGGTGGTGACTGGCTAATTGTAGAGTGCGACGAGGATAATCTGGTCATTGTAAGAGGTGATACTACTTTAGAATTAGAGCAAGATTGTTTTGATGAAAACGACGTTTTTAATTGTTTCGATAATTTTGAAATTGAAGCATGCGCAAATGATTCTGGTGAGGCTGTTTTTAATTTAACAGCTGATACCATCGGACTTATAGATTGTGCGGAGAGTTTTGTAGCCTCATTTCATTTTAGCCTTACAGATGCAGAAGCTAATATTGGTGCCATTTCTAACACAGAATTTTTTGGTAATATTTCAACACAAATTTATCTTAGAATAGAAGCTGAAAATGGAGCGTTTCAAGTATTTACAGTCAACTTAAATGCTGTAGAATGTAATTTATTTGACTGTTTTGAAAGTTTTGACGCTGTAATTGAGCTATGCGATGTAGATAATGATACTACAGAAGCCTTTGATCTTACTACGGCATTTGCAAATTGTATACCACAAGCAAACCTTGTAACATATCATCTTACAGAAATAGATGCACTTAATAATGTAAATGCAATTCCTAATCCAGAACAATTTAATAACATAACCAATCCTCAAACCGTCTTTGTAAGAGTAGAAATTGGTACTTTGTTTCAAATATTTACAATACAATTAATTGTGCAAGATTGCTCTGAAGATTTATGTACCGAACAAGATGTAATTACATCTATAACCGAGTGTATATGGAATGCCGTAAGTTATAACGGAAGTGATAATTTAATGATTTATAATTTTGATTTTGAAAGCAGTAGTAACATTGTTATAATTTACACAGATCAAATAACTATAGATGCTACTTGGACGCTATCGCAATCTAGTGAAGGTACTGTCATTTCTTTCGCAAATATTGCAGGTCCAAATATACAAACAATTACAGGAGATTGGTTGGTTGTAGAGTGTAGTGATGGTAGATTTGAATTACACAGAGGTGACGATATTTTAGTTCTAGAAAGAACTTGTAGTTAATAAATGAGAACCGCTAAAAGTTAGTAAGTTTAGTAAGTTTAAGTTGATGAAAAGAGTTGCCAGAGATAGGCAACTCTTTTCTATTGTGTTAATCTCACTTTTGTTTCAGTATAATTATAGATATCGCATTCGTTTATGTCTTGTAATTTCTTAAATTTGCATCTTTAAAAAGAGATAAAGATTATGTTTAATAATTTAAGCGATAAGTTAGATAAAGCGTTACACGTATTAAAGGGTCACGGTAGCATAACAGAAGTTAATGTAGCAGAGACACTTAAAGAAGTAAGACGAGCGCTTTTAGATGCCGATGTTAACTTTAAAATTGCTAAAGAGTTTACCAATCGTGTTAAAGAAAAGGCCTTAGGTCAAGATGTATTAACGACCTTACAGCCAGGCCAGTTAATGGTTAAAATCGTTAAAGACGAATTAACTCAACTTATGGGTGGCGATGTAGAAGGTATTAATCTTTCTGGTACACCAAGTATTATTTTAATGTCTGGTTTACAGGGGTCTGGTAAAACTACATTTTCTGGTAAACTTGCTAATTATCTAAAAAACAAAAAAACAAAGAAGCCTTTATTAGTAGCTTGTGATATTTACCGTCCTGCGGCTATAGATCAGTTGCATGTAGTTGGTGAACAAATAGGTGTTGAGGTCTTCAGTGATCGTGGCAATACAGATGCTGTGGCTATTTCTAAAGCAGGTATAGCATATGCTAAAGCAAACGGCTATAACGTAGTTATTATAGATACCGCAGGTCGTTTAGCGGTAGATGAAGCTATGATGACAGAGATTTCTAATATTCATAAAGCAATACAACCTCAAGAAACGCTATTTGTTGTAGATTCTATGACAGGTCAAGATGCTGTGAATACAGCAAAAGCCTTTAATGATATCTTAAATTTTGATGGTGTTATTCTTACCAAATTAGATGGTGATACTCGAGGTGGTGCTGCAATATCAATTAAATCTGTTGTAAATAAACCAATTAAGTTTATTGGTACAGGTGAAAAAATGGAAGCGATAGATGTATTCTATCCTTCTCGTATGGCAGATCGTATTCTAGGAATGGGTGATGTTGTATCGCTTGTAGAGCGTGCACAAGAGCAGTTTGACGAAGAAGAAGCACGTAAACTTCAGAAAAAAATAGCCAAAAATCAGTTTGGGTTTGATGATTTCTTAAAACAGATTCAGCAAATCAAGAAAATGGGTAACATGAAAGATTTAATAGGCATGATACCTGGCGCTGGCAAAATGATGAAAGATGTAGATATAGATGACGATGCTTTTAAAGGTATTGAAGCTATAATACATTCTATGACACCAGAAGAACGTTCTAATCCTTCGGTTATAAACGCAAGCAGAAAGAAAAGAATTGGTAAAGGCTCAGGTACATCTGTACAAGAAGTCAATCAATTATTGAAGCAGTTTACACAAATGAGTAAAATGATGAAGATGATGCAAGGTGGTGGCGGTAAACGTATGATGCAGATGATGAACAATATGCCAAAGCAATAAAAACTAGATTTTTAGTTGGCAGTAATTAGTCTAGCTAAATAATGTTGAAAATATAAATATAAAACTTTACACCTCTCTACCTTTAAGAGAGACATAAGACTTAAGGCAGCTTTACGCCTCTGCGTCTTAGCTATAAAATAACAGTAGATATGACAATACTAGACGGAAAAAAAGTAAGTAACGACATTAAAAATGAAATTGCAGAAGAGGTTAGGCAAATGAAAGCCAATGGTGAAAAAGTACCACATTTAGCTGCTGTAATTGTTGGTAATGATGGTGCAAGTTTAACTTATGTTGGTAGTAAAGTTAGGGCTTGCGAGCGTATTGGTTTTGAGTCTACAATGGTACGTCTGTCTAATACTACAAGTGAGATTGAATTGCTAGATAAAATTGAAGAGTTAAATAATAATGACGATATAGACGGTTTTATTATTCAATTACCGTTACCACCACAAATTAACACCCGTAAAGTCTTAATGGCTGTAAACCCAGATAAAGATGTAGATGGTTTTCACCCTATGAATTTTGGAAAAATGGCACTAGATATGTCAACTTTTATACCAGCAACACCATTTGGTATATTAGAATTAATGGACAGATACGGCGTTGAAACAAAAGGAAAGCACACTGTAGTAATTGGGCGTTCTCATATTGTTGGTCGTCCTATGAGTATTTTAATGGGGCGTAAAGGGTTTCCAGGAAACTCAACGGTAACATTAACTCATAGCCATACTAAAAACATAACACAGATTACATCACAGGCAGATATTGTTATTTCGGCTTTAGGTATTCCGCACTTTTTAAAAGCAGAAATGGTTAAGGATGGTGCTGTTATTATTGATGTTGGTATTACACGAGTACCAGATGATTCTGAAAAAGGTTATTACATAACTGGTGATGTAGATTTTGAAAACGTAAGCCAAAAAGCTAGTTTTATTACACCAGTACCAGGTGGAGTAGGCCCAATGACAATAGCAATGCTTCTTAAAAATACATTATTAGCAAGAGAGCAGCATAGAAGTCGTAATAGCTAGTATTTATTTAGCAAATAGCTGACTCATATCTTTAAAAGCTTTAAACTCTAATGCATTGCCAGAAGGGTCTTTAAAGAACATAGTTGCTTGTTCGCCTACTTTACCCTTAAACCTTATGTAGGGTTCAATAATAAATACAATCCCTTTAGACTTTAGTAAATCTGCAAAATCATTAAAAACAGTCCAAGGTAAAACCACACCAAAATGAGGAACAGGCACAGCTTTGCCATCAACGGTATTTGTTGGTGCGTCTTCCTTTGGTTGTTCTTTATAGTGAATAACTAACTGGTGACCAAAAAAGTTATAATCTACCCAATGATTGCTACTTCTACCTTCTTCAAGATTTAAAATATCGGTATAAAAATGCCTGCATTCTTCAATATTATTAACAGGAATAGCAAGATGAAAAGGGGTGAGTTTCATAATTAAAAGTTATTAGATCTATCTATGGTTTTAGGTTGATAGGTTTTTATAGAGTCACTGATTAGTATGTTTAATTCTTCAAATTCATGTTTTGTTAACTCTCTATATTGACCCGAAGATACATCTAGCTTAATATTCATAATTCTAACACGTTTTAAGGTTTGTACTTCATAGTTTAGATACTCGCACATGCGTCTAATTTGCCTGTTTAAGCCTTGTGTTAGGATAATACTAAATGTAAATCTATCTATTTTTTTTACGGTACAGTTTTTAGTACGTTTGTCTAAATCTTCTAAGTAAATACCGCCAGCCATACGCTCTATAAATGTTTGCGAAATTTGCTGATCTACAGTAACAATATATTCTTTTTCGTGGTTATTACTTGCTCTAAGGATTTTGTTAACAATATCACCATCATCAGTAAGTAAAATTAAACCTTCACTTGGTTTGTCTAAACGGCCAATAGGAAATATACGTTTAGGATACTTAATGTAATCTATAATATTGTCTTTTTCAACACGCGTATCTGTGGTGCAAACAATACCTACAGGCTTATTAAAAGCTAAATAAACAAAGTCTTGTTTTCTGCCTCCAATTACTTCGCCGTCAACTTTAACGATGTCATCTGGTGCCACTTTGGTTCCCATTTCTGGTACACTTCCATTAATAGTTACACGACCAGCGTCTATTAATCTATCTGCTGCTCTACGAGAACAGTAACCAGCTTCGCTGAGGTATTTGTTAAGGCGTTTTAAATCTTCTGACATGATGCAAAAATACAATAAAGATTAACTATTTATAAACTCAATAATCTTTGGTTTTAAAGATTTGTCTTTTAAACCATGACCAAATCCTGTTGTGCTAATTAGTTCAGAATTTTTATAGCGATTAGCAAACAGTTTAGCATCCTCAAAAGGTATGATTCTGTCCTTTTTATCGTGTATAATTAAACCTTTAGCTTCTATACTACTTGTAAAGTTAGCTGCCGAAAAATAATCTACAGGTTTGCCAAACCGTTCTAAAACAATAGCGTCTAAGCCTCTAGAAATACGTTTGTTATACCTCATCATTGTTTTGTATCTAGCAAATACTCCTGTAAAATGTGCAGGTGCACCAAGCAATATCATCTTTTTAATAGATTCGCTTTTACAGTTATGCATACAAAATACACTTGCCATACCACCAACTGAATGCCCAATTAAAACATCGGGTTTAAATTTTTTAGCAACAACATTAATAAATTCTGAATACAGTACAGCATTAAACTGCTTTGCACCAGATGCACCATGTGCCGGTGCATCTAGGGCAATAATATTGTAGTTTTGAGCTTTTAAATCCTCTAAAATATATTCCCATCGCGATGCATTACTTTCCCAGCCATGCGCTAGTAAAATAGTTTTATTGGTGCCGCTCCATTGATAGGTTGCTATTTTAAAGTTTTTGTAATTTAAAACACAAAGTTTTGAAGATGCAATAACATTTTTTTGACTTTCAGTATATCGCCCTTTACGTGGTGATGCAAACAGGTTTAAAGCTTTTTTAGAAGCATACTTAGAGGCTAGTAAACTTGTTGCGTTTAAGGTGTTACCAATAGATTTTATTACAAAACTACTCATATTTAGTTGTCTTCTCTGTTAACGCTGTCTATAGAAAATGCAGGCAGGCAAATGGCTAAATATTCGCAAGGTTCTGTAAACGGATTAGAATATTGCAGCCTCGTATGCTTTTCTACTTTAATCGATTGGCCAGCTTTTAAAACGATAGTTTCACCGTCAATTATAAATTGTTTTTTTCCTTTTATAATAAAAGTGTACTCATCAAACTCAGGTGTTTGAAATGGCTCGCTCCAGCCAGCAGGTGCAACCATATGTGCTATGCTAATATTAGAATTGCCATCTGTAGCTTTACCAAAATGCTCTTTTATTATTTTGCCATCATCTGTAGGTACTACAAATGGTGAATCTTGAATTTTATATTTTTTCATTTTGCTTACGGCTTACCAATGCACTGTAAAAAATTTAATTTTAGCTTTACCTGGTATCTGAAGTGGGTCTATTTGCATATCCATATTAAATCTTAAACCAGATGGCAGCTCTTTTTTATCTATGGCGAAAGTGGCATTAATTTCGTTAACAGATATTAAAACCGAATTAATAAGATTGTCAATTTTAGATATCTTGTAAGCTTCGCTAATGTCTTTAAATGTACTTAATGTAGAAATATGCTTCTCTGTAATATAGCGATCGTCTATTATACGAACCGACGAAATTACAGAAGTAGAATCTAGTTCTTCTCTTGGCGAAATATCTAGTAATTTTTTACCTCCTTTTTCAAAAACTTCAATACTATTTACGGCTCCGGCAAACTCATCTCCAGAGATGTATCTTACAAGTGAGTCGTTTTTAAATACAGAATCTAGTTGCTTTACTGTAGTTGAGTCTGTAAGTAAACCTATATTATGTTTTTGTATTAAAAACGGATTGGTTGTTTTGTCTTTAGCACAACTTACAATAAGTAGTGCGCAAATAAATACCGTGTAAATGGTTTTTTTCATAATAGAATTTGGTTGTTTTTATCTAAGTAATTTTGTTAATATACCCAAGACACTTCGTATTACGGTTGGGCTTGTTAATACTTTTACAATTGGGTTTTGTCTTGTACTTCGCCTTCTGCTAGTAGTGGCTTTTTGTTTAGTTTCTGCGCGTTTTAATGCTTCTTTCTCTTCTTTAGCTTTTTCTTTTGCTTCTTCAGCTTCAGCGCGTTCAATTTTTGCATTCAACATTTCATAGGCGCTTTCTCTGTCTATTTCTTGGTTGTATTTTTTTGCAAGTTTAGATTGAGCGAGTAAACTACTTAACTCAGATTTAGTTAAGATATCCATTCTACTCATTGGTGCCCGCATCATTGTGGCTGCAAGTGGTGTTGGTTTTCCTTTCTCATCTAATGCAGATACCAAGGCTTCGCCAATACCTAAAGAGGTTAAAACTTCTGCCGTATCGTAGTAATCTGTATCAGGATAATTTTGAGCTGTTAATTTTATGGCTTTTCTGTCTTTAGCGGTAAAGGCACGCAATGCATGTTGTACTTTAAGACCTAATTGCCCAAGTACAGCTTCTGGTACATCTGTAGGGTTTTGTGTTACAAAATATAACCCAACACCTTTACTACGTATTAATTTTACAATACTCTCAATTTGGTTTAACAGCGCATCAGAAGCTTCATTAAAAATGAGGTGTGCCTCATCAATAAACATAATAAGTTCTGGCCGACCACTATCTCCTTGCTCTGGGAATGTAGAGTAAATTTCTGCAAGCAAACTCAACATAAATGTTGAGAACAATTTTGGTTTATCTTGTATGTCTGTTAATCTTATAATATTAATATAACCTTTTCCGTTTTCATCTATTCGTAATAAATCTTGTGTGTCAAAAGAGGTTTCACCAAAGAAAACATCACCACCTTGTTGCTCTATTTCAATAAGTTTTCTTAAAATAGCACCAGTAGATGCCGTAGAAATTCTACCATAAGATTCTTCAAATTCCTTTTTGCCATCACCTGTGGCATATTGTAGAATTTTCTTGAAATCTTTAAGATCTAATAAAGGGAGTTTCTTGTCATCACAATATTTAAAAATGACAGATATAATACCAGCTTGAGTTTCGGTGACATCTAATATTCTAGAAATTAGTACAGGTCCAAATTCGCTTATTGTAGCTCTAAGTCTAACGCCATCTTGTTCAGAAAGTGTCATCACTTCTACAGGAAATGCTTTGGCATCAAACGGAATACCAATTTTTGTATGGCGTTCATCTATTTTAGGATGCCCAGGACTAGGTTTGGCTAAGCCGCTTAAATCTCCTTTAATATCCATTAAGAGTACCGGAATCCCTTTTTCAGATAAATTTTCTGCTAAGACCTGAAGCGTTTTCGTTTTACCAGTACCAGTAGCGCCAGCAATTAGACCGTGCCTATTCATTGTCTTTAGAGGTACATTTACAAAGGCATTTGTTATGGTTTTACCATCGAGCATGGCAGACCCTAAAGTAATATAATCACCTTTAAATGTGTTGCCTTCTGCTATGTCTTTTATAAAAGTATCTTTATTTGTCATTGGTCAGAAAATTTGTATAAAAATACTGTAATTTTAGTCAAGTTTAAAACGTAATAGGATGAAGTATTTATTTTCAATTTGTAGTCTTTTAATTTTAATGAGTTTTCAGTCTTGTAACCATTCAGAGTCTCATATTGTTTTTCATCCATCACAAGAGTTAAGTAGGGTAAATACGCCTTTTAGTGCTGCTGTAGAAACAGAAAATTTACTATTTCTAACTGGTCAAATCGGAAAAAATCATAAAACAGGGCGTTTAGTTACAGGTGGTGTTAAAGCGGAAACAGAACAAGTTATTCAAAATATAAAAGCCGTTTTAGAGCAGCATAAGTTGTCACTAGATAACGTAATAAAATGCACTGTAATTCTGAAAGATATTAATGATTTAAAAGATTTTAATTTGGTTTACGCTTCATATTTTAAAAAGAAGCCAGCACGTACAACTTTTGAAGCATCAGCATTGGCTGGTGGTGCGCATATTGAAATTGATGTTATTGCAGCAAAATAAGTTTACAGTTTTTAGTTTAAGTGCGAGTTTACTTTAAACAGAGACTAAAAACTGTAAACTAATCAATATATTTGCCAACTATGACAAGAAGAGAACAACAAGAGCTATTAGATAAAGGTTTGTTATTGCCTTTAATGGAAGAGTTTTATACCATACAAGGTGAGGGATTTCATAAAGGAACGGCAGCCTATTTTGTGCGAATTGGTGGTTGTGATGTGGGTTGCCATTGGTGCGATGTTAAAGAAAGTTGGTTGGCAGAATTACACCCACCAACAGCAACAGAAAAGATTGTTGATAATGCTGTAAAATTTAGTAATACTATAGTGGTTACTGGTGGTGAACCTTTAATGTGGGATATGAATCCACTAACAACTCAGTTAAAGGCAAGAGGTGTACAAACACATATTGAAACTTCTGGCGCTTATAAATTAACAGGCCAATGGGATTGGATTTGTTTGTCTCCCAAAAAGATGAAATTGCCCACTGAGGCAGTTTATGATAAAGCACACGAGCTAAAATGTATTATCTATAATACCGACGATTTTAAGTTTGCTGAAGCACAGGCAGCCAAAACAAATAAAGACTGTATTCTGTATTTACAACCCGAGTGGAGTAAGCGTGATAAAATGATGCCGCAAATTGTAGATTACGTTATGGCAAATCCTAAATGGAAAGTTTCATTACAAACGCATAAGTATTTAAATATACCTTAAAACAAAGAAGCTGTTTAAAAATTTTTAAACAGCTTCTTTGTTTATACATATCAGATGTTTATTTAAGTGTAATAGGAAATTCTGCTGTACTAGTATCCCATCCAATTTTAAGATGTACGGTGTTTTGTGAGGCTTCATATAAAGCTATAGATAAATTTTCTATCTCTTTATTATTGTTGTTTACTTGTGCAGAGACACTTAATGTATCTTTAGTTGCATCATAACCGTAATTTCCCCACCCGTCTAATTCTGTATTAAGTTTTAGTGTCCATTCTGTTTCTGTCGGAATAATGATAATTGTATAACGGCCTGCTTTAATTTCTTTGCCGCCAAAAATTACATCATTTACAAATAAAATTTCTGTAGACTCATTAGCGCCAACTCGCCAAGCGTCTCCAAATTTTAAAAGTTTTCCAAAAATGACTCTTCCTTTTTTTGCAGGTCTAGAGTACGTAACTCTAATTTGAGGTTCTAATTGCTTTTTATTTTCGTCATTTTTCACAAACGTTCTTTTTGCTGCATCAGCAGGGTAATAGGCACGGTCCATGGTACTTTTATCCATTTTATCGAATTTTTGAGCACTCACAGTAAAAGATATTAGCATAATACATAAAAATGCAATAACGGTAACTAGTTTAGAATTCTTCATAATTTTTAATAGGTGTTTGTTTTGGTTTTAAAAAAGGTATTGTGGCTCTTATTGTCGTAAACAAATATCAAAGTTTACAGTTTAAAAGTTAAACCATCTGTTTTAATGCTTTTAGATTTAATATTAATAGTAATTTACTTATATGTGTTTTAATCTGTTATCATTAATTATATATGTGTTTTATAAATGAAACTTTAATATCATATTTGATTTATAATCAGTAATTAAAATTAAAAAATTATGTGCGGAATTGTATGTGCGTTCGATATAAAACAGAAAGTTGAAGATTTAAGACCACAAGTATTAGAAATGGCAAAAAAAATTCGTCATCGTGGACCAGATTGGAGCGGAATTTATAGTGATAATAAAGTGATTATGGCGCATGAGCGTTTAGCTATTGTAGACCCTTCGTCAGGAAAACAACCCTTATTAAGTTTAGATAAGAAATTAATATTAGCAGCTAATGGTGAAATTTATAACCACAGAGCATTAAGAAAGCAATTTAAAGGTAAATACGATTTTCAAACACAAAGCGATTGCGAAGTTATTTTAGCTTTATATCGAGAAAAAGGTCACGACTTTGTAGATGATATGAATGGTATTTTCGGATTCGCGATTTACGATGTTGAAGAGGACGAATATTTTATCGCTAGAGATCATATGGGAATTATTCCTTTATATATAGGTTGGGATAAAAACGGCACCTTTTATGTGGCTTCAGAATTAAAAGCTTTAGAGGGTATTTGTACAAAAATCGAATTATTTCCACCAGGACATTACATGTCTAGTAAAGATGGTGAATTTATAAAATGGTACAAACGCGATTGGACGAATTATGACGCCGTAAAAGAGAACCAAACCAGTATCGCAGAAGTAAAGCAAGCTTTAGAAGATGCGGTACACAGGCAATTAATGAGTGATGTACCTTACGGTGTTTTGTTGTCTGGTGGGTTAGATTCTTCCGTAACTTCAGCGATTGCTAAAAAATATGCCGAAAGACGTATTGAAGCAGACGATAAAGAAAAAGCGTGGTATCCACAACTGCATTCATTTTCTGTTGGGTTAGAAGGGTCGCCAGATTTAGCAGCGGCAAAGGTGGTGGCAGACCATATTGGTACTATTCATCACGAAATTAAATTCACAATACAAGAAGGTTTAGATGCGATTAAGGATGTCATTTATAATATCGAAACCTATGATATTACAACCATTCGTTCCTCTACACCAATGTACTTAATGGCAAGAGTGATTAAGTCTATGGGTATCAAAATGGTATTGTCTGGTGAAGGTGCTGATGAGATTTTTGGTGGTTATTTATACTTTCATAAAGCACCAAATGCTAAAGAATTTCACGAAGAAACTGTACGTAAATTAGACAAGTTGCACATGTACGATTGTCTTAGAGCCAACAAAAGTTTAGCAGCTTGGGGAATTGAAGGTCGTGTGCCATTTTTAGATAAAGAATTTATGGATGTGGCGATGCGTATCAATCCAAAAGATAAAATGATTAACGGTGAACGCATGGAAAAGTGGGTTATTCGTAAGGCTTTTGAAGATATGATTCCAGAAAGTGTAGCCTGGAGACAAAAAGAACAATTTTCTGACGGTGTTGGTTACAGTTGGATTGATACCTTAAAAGAATTGGTTGACTATGAAGTGACTGACGAACAAATAGAAAATGCAGCTTTCCGTTTTCCAATTAATACACCATTAAATAAAGAGGAGTATTATTACCGTTCTATCTTTGAAGGTCATTTTTCTAGTGATGCAGCAGCGTTGAGTGTACCACAAGAAGCTAGTGTAGCATGTAGTACAGCAATAGCTTTAGAGTGGGATGAAGCCTTTAAAAACATGAATGATCCTTCAGGTAGAGCGATTGCTAATGTGCACACAAATTATTATGTAAAAAGTTAAGTGAAATAGTTGTTTTTAGGCTAAATTTAAATATTAAAATATATCAAAATATCGCTTCTGCGAGGTTTTGTGTTTTTTGTTGTTTTGAGTCTGTTGTTTAATGTGTTAAAATCTAATTTAAAGCGCTTTTAAGGCGTTTTAAGCGATTTTTAAGTAATTAACAAATGTTAATAATTATCGATTTCAGTCTGTAAAAACCTTTTAAAATGCGTCATTATTTCTTATATTTGTTTGTATTCAAAAGGATGCTGTAAAGCGTCTTTTTTTGTGTAGTCATTTTGTGGCTTAACAAACAAATTAACACTAATCAAGAAACGTTTTATAATGAGCGATAAAAGAGAAGAATTTAATAAGGATAATTACTCAGCAGATAGCATTCAGGCCTTAGAAGGTATGGAGCACGTGCGTATGCGTCCTTCAATGTATATTGGTGACACTGGCGTTAGAGGTCTACACCATTTAGTTTATGAAGTGGTAGATAACTCAATTGATGAAGCTTTAGCTGGTCATTGTGATAATATTACTGTAATTATAAATGAAGATAATTCTATAACTACTGAAGATGATGGTCGTGGTATACCAGTTGATTTACATAAAAAAGAGGGAGTTTCAGCCTTAGAGGTTGTAATGACTAAAATTGGTGCTGGTGGTAAGTTTGATAAAGATTCTTATAAAGTTTCTGGTGGACTTCACGGTGTTGGTGTAAGTTGTGTTAATGCGCTATCAGATAATTTAAAGGCAACAGTTTTTAGAAAAGGTGAGATTTGGGAACAAGAATATGAGAAAGGTAAAGCCATGTACCCTGTTAAAAAGGTTGGTGATACTGATAAGAGAGGAACAATCGTTACTTTTAAGCCAGATGCTACAATTTTTACCCAAACCTTAGAATATAACTATGATACTTTAGCTAGTCGTTTGCGTGAGTTAGCCTACCTTAATAAAGGTATTACAATACATTTAGTAGATAGACGTAATAAAAAAGAAGACGGAGAGTTTGAAGGGGAGACATTTCACTCTACAGAAGGACTTAAGGAATTTATTAAATTCTTAGACGCTAGCCGTGATCCGTTAATAAAAGAAGTGATTGCTTTTGAAGGTGAAAAGAATGGTGTGCCAGTTGAGGTTGCCATGATTTATAACACATCGTATGCAGAGAATTTACACTCGTATGTAAACAATATTAATACACACGAAGGTGGAACGCATTTATCTGGTTTTCGTCGTGGGTTAACACATACGCTTAAGAAATACGCAGATGAATCTGGTATGTTAGACAAATTAAAGTTTGATATTGCTGGTGACGATTTCCGTGAAGGTTTAACCGCTATTATTTCTGTAAAAGTGCAAGAGCCTCAGTTTGAGGGACAGACCAAAACTAAATTAGGTAACAGAGAGGTTTCTGCAGCGGTAAGTCAGTCCGTTTCAGAAATGCTAACCGATTATTTAGAAGAAAACCCAGATGATGCCAAAACAATAGTACAAAAAGTCATCTTAGCAGCACAAGCGCGCCATGCAGCACAGAAAGCTCGCGAAATGGTGCAGCGTAAAACCGTAATGAGTATTGGCGGTTTACCTGGTAAATTAAGTGATTGTTCTTCTCAAGATCCTGCAGAATGCGAAATTTACTTAGTTGAGGGAGATTCGGCAGGTGGAACAGCAAAAATGGGTAGAGATAGAGCGTTTCAAGCTATATTGCCATTAAGAGGTAAGATTCTTAATGTTGAAAAAGCCATGACGCACAAGGTGTTTGAAAACGAAGAAATTAAAAATATCTTTACTGCTTTAGGTGTTACAATTGGTACTGAAGAAGATAGTAAAGCTTTAAACCTTTCAAAATTAAGATACCATAAAATAGTGATTATGTGTGATGCCGATATTGATGGATCTCACATTGAAACCCTAATCTTAACCTTCTTCTTTAGATATATGAAGGAGCTAATAGAAAATGGACATATTTACATCGCCACACCACCTTTATTTTTAGTAAAGAAAGGTGCCAAAAAGGAGTATGCTTGGAATGATGAAGAGCGTTTAGCATTAATGAATCAGTTTGGTGATGGTGCAAAAATTCAGCGTTATAAAGGTCTTGGTGAGATGAATGCGGTTCAGCTTTGGGATACGACTATGAATCCTGAATTTAGAACGCTACGTCAAATTCAAATAGATAATGGTGTAGAAGCAGACCGTGTATTCTCAATGCTTATGGGTGACGAAGTGCCACCACGTAGAGAGTTTATTGAAAAGAATGCTATTTATGCAAATATTGATGCTTAATTAAATTTCTAATATTTTAAATTCTGAAACTGTTTCAGAATTACCAATAACTGTTTAAAACATATATTTTACTTTTTGTGTTTATTTCGCAATTTGTAGTATGTTTTAGACAGTTTTTTTATGCGCTATTATATTAAGTATTAAGATGAACTTCAGTCGCTTAAACGCAAATAAAAGCGATAAAACGTTGTTTTTAAAAATATTTTTATAAGTTTACATAGATCTTAACCTACATTAATATGAAAAAATTACTCGTAATACTACTTCTGTTTGTAAATATACAAGCCAGTAAAGCCCAAGAGTTAGAAACTATATTACTAGCCGCAGATGATTCTAGTTTATTAACCCAAAACTATTTGAGTCCGGTAATGGAAGGCCTCATGTATAGTATGAATGGTGGTTGGGCAACCACAGCAAAAGTTCATAAAAAATTCGGATTTGATTTAACCATAGGCTTTAATGCCTCTTTTGTACCGGATGAAGCTCAGAATTTTGCTTTTATACCAAGTGATTATTTGTTTTTATCGTTACCAAACGGCCAAACAGAATTGCCTACGGTTATGAGTGATAATGATGCAGAGGCTACTATAGATATATCAATACCAAATGATGATGGCTCGTTTAGAGTCGCTAGTTTTAACATGCCAGGAGGTATTACGGGAGATTTGCCAATTAACGCTGTACCAACACCTACAGTACAGGTTGGTTTTGGCTTGCCATTTAAAACGGACATAAAAGCAAGATTTGTTCCTAATTCAAATTTTGATGACGATGTAGAAGCCAGTTTAATTGGTTTTGGACTACAACACGACTTAACTCAGTATCTTGGGCCTATAGATAACCTTCCGTTTAGCCTTTCGATACTTGGTGCCTTTACCAATATGAATGTTACTTATGCTATAAAAGATGAGGATAATACAGATAATGTTCGTGTAGCTAACGGTGAAGCAGAGTTTAAAATGAACACGTGGACAATTCAAGCTTTAGGCTCATTAGACTTTAAAATTATTACATTTTATGGTAGTGTGGGTTATAACAATGGTAAAACTACGGCTAAAATGAAAGGTGATTATACACTAACTTATAGTGTAGAGGATGCTAATGGTAACCAAATAGGTAGTGTAGATGAAACAGTAAGTAATCCTTTAAATCTAGATTTTGAAGCTAATGGCATGCGCGCTACTATTGGTACAAGACTAAATTTAAGTATTTTTAAAATATTTGCAGATTATACATTTCAAAATTATAATACGGCTTCAATTGGTATTGCTTTTAGTGTAAGGTAATAACGAATATATTTGTAATGAAAAGAGCTACTGAGAGGTAGCTCTTTTTTTATTTCCTAATAGTATCATAATATATTATGGAATTCTGAGCTTAAAACGTTAAATTTGTATCTGATTTTTTAACATTATAAATTTAAATAAGAATGAAAGTAACAGTAGTTGGTGCAGGAGCAGTAGGTGCAAGTTGTGCAGAGTATATTGCTATTAAAAACTTTGCTTCGGAAGTGGTAATTTTAGATATTAAAGAAGGCTATGCAGAAGGTAAAGCTATGGATTTAATGCAATGTGCTTCTTTAAATGGTTTTGATACTAAAATAACAGGAAGTACAAGTGATTATTCTAAAACCGCAAATAGTGATATTTGTGTAATTACATCTGGTATTCCACGTAAACCAGGAATGACTAGAGAAGAACTTATTGGTATTAATGCAGGTATTGTAAAATCGGTATCTACGAGTTTAGTAGAGCATTCTCCAAACACTATTATTATTGTTGTAAGTAATCCTATGGATACGATGACTTATTTAGTTCACAAAACAGTAAATCTTCCAAAAAATAGAATTATTGGTATGGGTGGTGCATTAGATTCTGCACGTTTTAAATACAGATTAGCAGAAGCATTAGAAGCTCCAATTAGCGATGTAGATGGTATGGTAATTGGTGGACATAGCGATAAAGGTATGGTGCCATTAACATCTCATGCAACTAGAAATAGTATTAAAGTATCTGAGTTTTTATCTGAAGAGCGCTTAGACCAAGTAGCGGCAGATACTAAAGTAGGTGGTGCAACTTTAACTAAGTTATTAGGAACCTCTGCATGGTATGCGCCAGGTGCAGCAGTAAGTGGTCTTGTACAAGCTATTGCATGCGATCAAAAGAAGATATTTCCTTGTTCTGTTTTATTAGATGGTGAGTACGGCTTAACCGACTTATGTATTGGTGTGCCAGTAGTATTAGGTAAAAACGGAATTGAGAAAATTGTAGATGTATCGCTAAGTGCTGCTGAGAAAGCGCACATGGCAGAAAGTGCAGAAGGAGTTAAGAAAACTAACGGATTGTTAGAATTATAATTTCTTTTGACATTATATAACCATATCAAAAAACCTTACGAGCACATATGTTGGTAAGGTTTTTTGTTTTTTAAGAATACAAACTAAAAAATAAAACATGAAAAAGTCACTATTACTAAGTTTAGCCTTAACGTTTACACTTTTTGCAACAGCACAAGAGAAATTTGAAGAAGGTAAGATTACAATGTCTCAAACCTTGGCTACAGACAATGCAGAAATGCAAGGGATGTTAGAGCAAATGATGGGTGGTAAAGCGTTAGAGACGACCTGTTACATAAAAGGTAATAAATCGCGTACCGAAATTAATAACCCAATGTCTGGTGATATTATTACCATTTCAGATATGGACAAAAAACAAATGCTTTTATTAATGGATAACCCAATGGTAGGTAAGAAATATACCTTAACTTCTATTAGTGCAGAGGAGGAGTCTATTATGAAAGATAACGTTACGTTGGTTGAGGGTACAGAAACTAAAACTATTTTAGGTTATAAATGCAAACAACAACTTGTAACTATTAATCAAAATGGTGTAAAGATGGAAATGGAACTTTTTGTTACAGATAAAATAGTGCCTGTTATGTCTCAGCAAACGTCTATGCTTGGAGACAAACTAAAAGGCTTTGCTATGTATATGGTTATGAAAATGAACCAGCAAGGCATGGCTATGACCATAACCACAGAAGTTACAAAACTAGAGAAAGAGACTGTAGCTGATGGTAAATTTAGCTTAACAGTACCAGAAGGTTATAGTAAAATAGAAGGTCAGTAAACACATTAAACTCATAAAAATAAAGACTGTAGAAATACAGTCTTTATTTTTTTATATTTGTGAGATGAAATCGAGGTTGCATTTTGGACTTTTAGTGGTACTCTTAGCGTTTTTAGGAACGTATTTAGAGCATAATGTGGTGCCTAATCAACAGATTTTAGTTCAGTTTTCTAAGACAGACATATCATTAATAGACGCAAAAAATACCATAGCTGCTATACAGCTAAAACTTGAGCGTAATGGTGCAACCCATATTCAAATTGGTAAAAATCATACAGGTGATTTAAGAATTACTTACTACAGTAATGCCGACGTTGCGCATATAAAAGCACTATTGTCTTCAGAACAAGATTTTAGTATCGCTTACCAGCAAAACCAGAAAAACTCTGATGAGCCTTCTAATGCCCAGAAAGATAATGTCTACAAGTTAAATATTTCAGAAATACAGCAAGGCAGCACAGCTCACTCTGATTTTGACGGTATACAGGTTACTGAGGTCAATCAGAAATTAGATAGATTTAGCGCTTCTAAAGTAAATACTTCAGGGCAATTTGTACGCCCAAATTATAAACTGTCTGGTGCTACACTTAGCCATAATGCTGTTAGCTTTACAGGTGACGCCATAAGTGCGTTTTCATATAAAATACCAGAGGTAAGAGCAGGCCCCTGGTTATTCGGAATTATACAATTTTAATTTTTAATTCCAATAAAACGTAAATTAGCTTTTACGACCGTTTAAGCTAAATAAACATCTCATTATTTAACATCAAAAATAATTCTTCTTTTAGGCCGTAAACTTTATATTTGCGCCCATAAAATTAGGACACTAAACACATTAAAAATGCAAAACAAAGGAATAATTAAGCTTTTTGCTATTCTATTTGGCTTGGTAAGTATTTACCAACTATCATTTACTTTTAAAGCCAATCAATTAGAAAGCGAAGCAGAGGCTTATGCTGTCAGTAAATATGCTGATACTGAAACGGATTATCAAGAAAAAAGAGGAGTTGCCGAAATTAACTATTTAGACTCCTTAAAAACATCTAAGATTGAGATAGATGGTAAGTTTGAACCCATTAAGGTTTATAACTTAGGTGTATCACAATATACTTATGCAGAGGTAGAGGAAAATGCTATGAATCTTGGACTAGATTTAAAAGGTGGTATTAACGTAACACTTCAAATTTCGGTAAAAGATATACTTAAAGGATTAGCTAATAAGAGCAAAGATCCTGTATTTAATAAAGCATTACTCGATGCAGAGGAGCTTCAAAAAGATGCACAAGAGTCGTATTTAGAATCTTTCTTTAAAGCTTTTGATGCTATTAAAGGTGATACAAATTTAGCATCACCAGATATTTTTGCAAATCGCGAAATGATTGGGACTATAGACATGAACATGTCTGACGATGAAGTTAAAGGTATTTTAAGAACTAAAGTAGACGAGTCTATCGTTTCTGCTTTTGAGGTGTTACGTAAGCGTATTGATAAATTTGGTGTAACCTCACCAAACATTCAACGTTTGGGTAATTCTGGTCGTATTTTGTTAGAATTACCAGGAGCAAAGGATATTGAGCGTGTAAAAGACTTAGTCACTACAACGGCACAATTAGAGTTTTGGGAAACTTATAAAACAGAAGAAGTAGCACCGTTTTTACTTCAAATTAATCAAGCCTTAATCGAAGAAGCTAAAGCTAACGAGACCACAGAACAAGGTGAGGATATTGTCGCAGAAGAAGATAGTGTAACAGATGCTATTGATGATTTAACGGGTCAGATAGAATCAGATTCAACAAGTGTTGCAGAGCAGAATCCATTAGGTATTCAAGGTTTTGGCCGAGGCGGACCAGTAATTGGGATTTTCTTAGCAAAAGACAGAGTTAAAGTAATGGCAGAATTAAACGCTGCTAAAAATAGAGCTTTGTTACCAGCAGAAATGCGTTATTTAAGATATGTTTGGGGTATCCAAGCTGAAGATTCTGAATTTGTAGAATTGTATGCCATCAAATCTAATAGAGAAGGAGAGCCACAGTTAAGCGGTTCGGTTATTACAGATGCAAGGCAAGAGTACGACCAAGTAAGCCGACCAGCAGTAAGTATGCAAATGAATGCTAAAGGAGCTAAAATTTGGGAAGAAATGACTGAAGTAGCGTATAACACAAGAGGTAATATAGCTATTGTTCTAGATGATATCGTATACTCTGCACCTAGTGTAAGTACAGGTGCCATTGCCGGTGGAAGTTCTCAGATTTCAGGGTCTTTTTCATTATTAGAGGCGGTAGATTTAGCTAACGTTTTAAGAGCGGGTAAATTACCAGCGTCTGCTGAAATCGTACAGGCTGATGAGGTAGGACCATCATTAGGACAAGAAGCGATAGATAGCGGAATGAAATCATTCCTTATCGCATTAGTTTTTGTGCTTTTATGGATGATATTTTACTACGGTAAATCAGGTATTTTTGCGGATATCGCTTTGTTGTTAAACATCCTATTAATTTTTGGTGTATTAGCAAGTTTAGGCGCTGTGTTAACCTTACCTGGTATTGCAGGTATTGTATTAACCATTGGTATTTCGGTTGATGCAAATGTGCTTATTTTTGAGCGTATTAGAGAAGAACTTGCAAAAGGCAAAGGACAAAAAGATGCCATTAAAGATGGTTTCTCTAACGCATTATCTTCAATCTTAGATGCAAACATTACTACAGGTTTAACAGCATTAATATTATTTGTATTTGGTACAGGCCCAATTAAAGGTTTCGCAACTACATTAATAATTGGTATTTTAACCTCATTATTTACAGCTATATTTATTACACGTTTGTTAATAGATTGGTATTCTAATAGAGGTGGTAAGCTAGATTTCTCAACAGGAATGACAAAAGGCTTATTTAAGAATGTAAATATAGATTTCTTAAAGAAACGTAAGATTGCTTATATTATTTCTGGTGGCTTAATCGTAGCTAGTTTAGGTTCTTTATTTACAACTGGTTTAGATCAAGGTATCGATTTTGTTGGTGGTAGAACGTATCAAGTTCGTTTTGAACAAGAGGTAAGTATTGAAGAAATAAAAGGTGATCTTAATGCTGTGTTTAATAGTGCTGAGGTAAAAACCATTGGTGCGCCAAACCAGTTAAAAATATCTACGAAGTATATGGTTGAAGAAAATTCAACTGAAGCCGATGAAGAAGTACAGTCAAAGTTATTTGAAGCGTTACAAAAGTACCTTCCTGCAGGTATGACTTACTCAGAGTTTTTAGACGGTTCTGGTGATACTAAAATTGGTAAGATGTCATCTAGTAAAGTAAGTCCTACTATTGCAGATGATATTAAAAAATCATCTATATGGGCCGTTTTAGGTTCTTTAGTAGTGGTATTCTTATACATCTTAATTAGATTTAAGAAATGGCAATTCTCACTTGGTGCTGTTGCGGCAGTATTCCATGATGTATTATTGGTATTAGGGATCTTCTCAATTACTTGGAGATTTATGCCATTTAGCATGGAAATTGATCAAGCATTTATCGCTGCTATCTTAACTGTTATTGGTTATTCATTAAATGATACCGTAGTTGTATTCGATAGAATTAGAGAATTCTTAAATGAGCACACAAGCTGGGAATTTGATCAAACAATTAATAGATCATTAAACAGTACATTAAGTAGAACGTTAAATACATCGGTAACCACTTTAGTGGTATTGTTAGCTATGTTTACGTTTGGTGCAGATTCGCTTAGAGGCTTATTATTTGCATTAATTGTAGGTGTATTAGTGGGTACATACTCATCGTTGTTTATTGCAACACCAGTAATGTACGATACAGCGCGTAAAGGTGATGCAGCAGAAGCTTTAAAGAAAAAAGTAAAAGAAGATGAAGACGACGCATAAGCGATAGTCTCAAACAACTATGTATTAAAAAAAATGCCTTTCTTAATTGAGAGGCATTTTTTTTGTTTTATACTATGTTAAAGTAAAAGCTAAGCTGTTGTTATTTTAAGTATGTATTTTGAATTGTGTGATTTTATGTTCTAATTAGGTGTTTTTAATACCGTTGAAGTGTTTTTGAATAAAATGCTTCTAAATTATATTAATAAAAGTTACAGTTAATCAACAAGTTCTTTGAGATGCTCAAATATCATTACCATAGCAAGTGTATCTAGTTCACAGTAGCGTAATAAGCCTTCTTTAATTTTTAGACGTTCATTGTCATCCATATCTGTATATTGTAATTTACCATAAGCGGTAAGTGCAGCACCACCATTATTAATGTCTGCTAGCTCTGATATAATCTCAAAATTATCATCCCAGTCATCAAAGATAGGAGGTAAACTTTTATAAGGGTCTTCTATTTGCCCATTAATACGTTTTAACCATACTTTATCTGAATTGAAATTTAGTGAGTTAATACCAACAGCACCAATTTTTTGTGAATACTTTTCTCTAACCAAGGCACTGCTTTTAAATACTGCAGGGAGTACTTTTTTAATAGAATTAGAGCCTTTTGTATATGGGTTGTAATAATAATCTTTAATGACTTTACATAAGTCTATCATAGCTCTATCGCCTTCCCAGTCTGCTAAAAGTGAATCATTTTTACTTTTAGATATGTGTTGTCCAAAAGCTAATAAATTTGCCCTGTCTTTTATATTTGATGCGTATACTTGTTCTACCAAGTGATTAATGATGGTGTTTTCGTGATAAGAAAACATAAATATAGAGCCGTCATTTTTATCTAGTGTCTTTTTTAAGGCTCTTAAAAACTCAAAATTCGGAAATTCTCCGGCGGTTGTATTTATATATTGCCCAGCATGACTGATAGTACCATCTTCATAATAGATATGATGTGAGAATTGAAAGGCGACTTGATCATATGGATGTTGTCCAGTAAAGAAGGGGAGAGGTGCAGTAGACGTTTCAAAGTCTATAAAGTTTAAAGGATATTTCCATGTGTCCATTTCTTTCTTAAGCTCTTCTTTTAAAATATAAGGTGTTTTATCACCTTTAATAGCTTTTTTATGTTGTATTAACTGGCGTTGAACTCTAGATATTTTACCTGATTTAGGCTTGTCATTACCAAAATCTGTTTCGTTCATTTCGGTTAAGAGTAAGCGTTGATTATCTTCCAAGTTTTTCCAAGATCTAAAATCCCATATTTCAAATGCATTTGGAGTGTTAAACTCTTTTTCTGTCCAGTTCATTTGCCTAGTGAAACAGTTTTTAAATCCTGATTCTTTATTGCCAGACGTCTCATCTGTTTTAAACTCACAATGTTTGCAAATATTATATTGTAAAGGATGTCCAAAATAATTTCCACTGATATAAGCCTCTGCTAATACGTTAATAGATTCCTCAAAACTATAGGTATCTAAAATTCTAAAGTCCCCATTTTCAATATTTTGTATAGGCTCAGAGACATCTATTTTAGACAATACTGATTCAGTTGCGACATCATTTAGATGATTTATTTTAGAGATAACGCCAGTCCTGTTGTCTGTCTTTTTTGTGACTCTAAATAGTTGATTGAGTCCATCTAAAGTTGTGGTTTTATCTTTGTCAGCTAACATTAAATAAGGGCTTACAGTAAATTGTGGATAGGCTTTTTCTATTACGTATTTTTGAAAAGCAACATCGAACAAATAGAATTTCCAACCCGATGTTAAAGCACCCCGTTTACCGATAAACTCATATTGGGTATCCGAACTATTAATGGATTTTGCTTTAACTTCTATAAGTTGTATTGTGGTACCTTTTTTTTCTAAAATATCTACACGTATAAAGAGGTTTTTATATTTGAAAGCAGCTTCAAAAATAACGACGTTTTCTTGCTTTAAAAGTACTTGTGTTTCTGCAATTTTAGTATCATAATCGTAACGTTTATCAGATCGCTTATCTTCAATTAGGACGCCGTTAGGATAATGTAATTTGGCTAATTCTTCTACTTGAAAACCACCAGAAGCTAAAGCCTCAAGAAAAGGGTCTTCTTTTTTTTGATTGGCATATGCTTTGTTACTCGTGTAATACAATTTGTTAGGACACTCTAAGCCCAGTTTATAACGAGATTTTGTAAGGTATTTCATGAAAGAATTTTAATGATAGATCTAACTACTGTTTTTTCGTTATTTTGAATTAAAACATATTTTCTAATCTACGTATTTATAGTCCCTATTTTAAGTTTATAAGATTCTACTTCATCTCAGTCTATATTTTTTTTAGCAGTCTACTATATTAGTTTTAATTCTTTTATTTATAAAAAGCCATCTGAAGTACCTATATCTCTAATCTTATGGACTATAGTTTTTTTAAATTTTTCAATATTCCTTTAAAAGGTTTTTTCTAGTCAAAATCTCCAGAGTCTCCAGAACCTCCAGAATCAAAACTTGAACTAAAATCATAGGAAGAATCATCATCAGTTGATGTTTTAGTAGAAATTTTTTTAGTTTTTGCTTCAATATTTTTACTATTTTTCTTGATTTTATAAGCTTTAATTATATCAGACTTAAATGCTATTCCGATGCCTAATAAAGCAAATAATAAAGTAATTAGATCTAATTCTTCACTCATTATTTATTTCAATTTTCAAATGTTATTTATCAATGAATTCAACTTTTACTGATTTATATCCCACAGACTCTAAGAAGTTTATCATTAATTTTAATGTTCTTTTATTTGCTTTTTCTATAATATTATTTTTTAATGCAAATGATTGGATTCTTTTTCTAGCTCTTTGTTTAACGGCTGTAACTTCTTCTTTCGACCAGTTACCATCATCATAAAATATAGTAAAGTCTGATGGGTTAACAACAGTATTCAAAATCTGTGCATTAGGGATTATTACATTAATAGAATCTTTTACACTGCTTACTATTTTCATCTTATCCAAATCAGTTCCTGCATAACAATGTCCAGAAGCTATAAGTACAATTTTTGCTGCTGTAGAATCTTTATATTGAGTTTTAGAATAAGATGTAATAGACTCTTTAAGATCAGCTTTATTATTGTATACTTTCTTAGAAGTGTTTAGAAGAGATAGTAAAGAGTTTTTATAATCTACTTCGTCAGTATATAAATACTTTGTTGAATCGATAGCAATTTCAGAGTAGAATTTGCTAGAAAATAATTGAGCTATTTTTTTAGTTTCCTGAACTACAAGTGCAGTATCTTTTATTTGCATTGGTTTTTTTGCTAAAAAGTTTAAATTGGGATACTTAATGCATATTGCAATATATGTTGCCACAATCAATACTAAAAGCACTGCTATTTTGATTAATTTTTTATAAAGAAATGTCATTTTATATGAATTTTATTTGATTAAGCCCCATCGAGTTAAGCCAGTTTGTTAAAAATAATTTTGCATTTTTATCTGCATCTTCTAAAATTCCTAAATCTTTAATTTTTTCTCGAACACTTTTCTCCCCAAGTATTTGAATATCATTTAATTCTTTATTTGAAAATTTAGAACGTGTTGAAGAAATTTTTATAAAATCATACTTAATGTCGTCCGGATTGATATCTAATAATATGATTTTTGAACTCGGAAGTTGTAGAGTTATTGATTTCTCTTCAGTATTCATATCTATTATCTTAATGTCAGAAAAATCTATTCCTGATTTTAATGAGGCTGTCATTGTAATTACAGCTTTTCTGTCGCCAATAGTATACCATTGGTTGTCTTCTGCTATTATGATTTTATTTAATGTGTACTCCGAAGTCCCTAGCTCTTGCAGATCTTTTAATTGTGCTTCAACTAGTCCTTTATTAAGTTTACTTTCGCAATTAATAAATGTTAAGCAAAATAATAATAATAGTAATTTAAGTTTTTGTTTCATTTCTTTTGAGTTATTTATTATTTCAGTCTTTTTATACGCTCACGACAACGCTTAATACTTTCTCGGTAGGCTTTTATTCTTTTTCTAGCTGTGGCAATTTTAGTTTGTTCACTTTTTATTTTTCTACTATAACTCTCCCAATCTCTTTTTTTTTGTGCTCGTATAGAGTGCCTAGTCGCTGTTGATGAAGCTGCTTTTAATTTCCTTGCATAGGATACTGTATCGCGACTTTTCCGTATTTTTATTTGAGACATCTCTTCTCTGTAATTCGTAATTTTTACTTTTTGAGCATCAATATCTCGCTTTGTTCTTTCAATTTCTCTTTTAATACTTTCTACACTCATACTAATTAAGATTATAGGTTATAGGGTTAGAGGCTCCTCTTTTTTTCTTGTGTGCTATGGATTTGTTAATGTACAAGTCTCTTGTTTTTGTATTTGCAACTTTACCATCAAAGCCATATCCAAAATAGGTTTTACCAGATTTTTGGGTGTTTTTATTATACTTTCTTTTTACGGCATACCATTTTTCTACCTCAAACACTTCTACGATGAGACCTTTATATTCACTCAAAACAAATTTTAAGTTAGTGCCTCTTGGGTCTGCCATGCGCCATATTTCTTTTGTGGCATTGTAAATCCTGTTTTCACCTTTTGTTCTTTTGTATGAGCTGTTTATATTTATAATTACAAATCCACTTGGTATTGCATCTAACGGTTGTGCATTATATTTACGGATGATTTCATTAGCGGTCATTAATCCTTTCTCTATTGAATTATTACCACCTTGTATATTACCTTTTGCAAATGCATTAAATAAAGGGATATATCTAAAGGTGTCAATAAGTGAGGCTTCAATTTCAAAAGCGACCTTTTCTGTTAATCCGTGTCTTACAATGACGTGTTCTATATTTTTGTTTAAAGAAAGAATGGCTTGAATTTCATCTAATTTTTCCGTGCCTTTTTTACCGTCTTGTGCATCTTGAATATGAGAAAAAACACGATTCCCTAATCCTTTTCCAACATAAAACGGTGCTGAGTTTATAGGATTCACCAATATATAAACATAGTATTTTAGTTCAGTAGCTGTTTTTTCATCAAACATTTTAGTAGATTTTAATTTTTATAATTTCTTCAATTTTTTTGGCATCCGATATAAAAAAATCTTTTGCTATAATACTACTAGAACCTTTGCTAGAGATAATTATATTAGAGCTGATTAATTTTCGATCAATTTTTACATATGAAATATTGTTGTATGATAAAAATGATCGGTCAATACCAATTAAGTATTTGTTTCGTCTTTCATAGGTTACGCCATTGTCGTCTAGTATAATACGGTCTGGCGTTAAAATATTGCCACCTACTAATAAGCTAGAAGAAAAGCTTAGTCTTGTATTTTTTATTTTTTTAGGTGTTGATGAATTCGCCCCTGTTTTTTGCCCGCATTGAGAGCAAAAATTAGAAGTATTGTCTATACCGTTTCCGCAATTATTACAAAACATATTATCCTCTTGCAGCATTGCCTAATGTAAGGTCATTGTCAATTAAATTTTTTGCTGCTTTGTCTTTGATTTGTACTTTAACACCAAACTTTTGCTCGAATAAGTCTTCTACAGCTCCTACTTTCATACTTGCTTTTATTTTTAAATCTTCTTTGGATTTTGTTTTTACATCTTTGGCTGTCTTTTTGTTTAAAGCGGCAAGAGTAAGCGTGTCTTCTGCTATCATATTTCCTTTGTAGAATACTAGAGAAAGTTCAAAAGCTGTTTTAAAATCTTTCGAAATTGTTTTCAACTTTTTATTAGGTGCAACGCTAAATTCGGCGTTTTTAAATCGGTCTTTGATGTTGTTTAATAGTCCCATATTTTATTGTTTTTGTTAATCTGAATATTTTAATGAATTATTATTCTCGTTTCTTTGGTTTTATTGGTAATTCAGTTTTAAAAGACTGAGTCATTTTTTTTAGAAAAGATTTAGACTTATGATTTTCTAACTCAGTTTGGTATTTTTTTAGTTTTTCATCATATTCTTTTATCTCCAATTCATATTCTTTATTTAAGCGTTCTTTTCGTTTTTCTAAAGCAGCTTCATGACCTTTAATGAATTTTTCACTGTCAATAAATAAGTTTAAATTTTCAAATACTTCTTTATTATCATGCTCCATATCCATCATAATTATTTTAATTATTGATACAAATATTTCTTCAGTTTTTTTAAATTTACAGTCTAGTTCAGTGTCTGATATTAGATTTTTAATCATCGCTTGATGCTCTTCTAATTCTGAAACTAGACTTTTATATTCTTCAATACTTACTTTGTTGTCTTTTAATACTTCGTTTTGTTTAGCTATTGAGACTTCTTGATAATTATCAAATAATTTCATTCCGGCCTCAATACCCAGTAAGGCTATTTTACTATAACTCATCTATCATTTTCTTAATTAATACCGTCATCTAAAATGACAACCTCTATTCTTCGGTTTAATTTTTTGCCTTCTGCCGTATTATTGTTTGCAATTGGATTTTTACTTCCTTTGCCAATTACTGATAAACGTTTGGCATTAATACCGTTTTTGGTGAGATAGTTTTTAACAGCTTGTGCGCGTTTTAAAGAAAGTGTTTCGTTATAACTATCTCTTCCTTCGTTACTTGTGTGTCCTATTATTTGAATAGAAAGTGCTGCAATGTCTTGCATAGCCTTTAGTATTTCGTTTAAATAAGTGTTAGATTCTTCTACGATTTTATCACTATTATACTCAAAAAGTATTTCATGAAAGTTTAGAGATGTTCCCTCTGTGTTAATGCCAGACTTAATATCTGTTATTATTTCTGTAATAGGCGATTGCTTTGTTTCCTTTATTGTAAGTTCTTTAATTTCAGGTTCAGTTACAGCTTCTTTATTGCCACCAAAAACAAAGTATAATATACCAGCCAATACCAAAAAGAGCAATAATAACAGTAGCCAATAGTTTTTTTTCTTTGGTGGGTTTTGAATGATACCAAGTAGAGTAGGGTTTATTACTGTTATGTCGTAAGATCCTTTATTAAACGCTTTTTTCTTCTCGACTTTTGTTACTAAAATGCCGTATTGCGCTATGTGGTCTATTAAATTTTGTAAATTATTTTCGCCTGTTTCTGTATCTGATGATTCCCATGATTTAGAAACTAAAACTTCAACACCATCTGAGGTGCGAAAAATTTCATTGGGCTCAATAAAGTGTGAGGCGCTAATGTCTAATCCAGCCTGTTCACATTCTTGTCTTATAGAACCTGATTGAACTACACCATACAATCTCTCGGTGTATGGTTTAAAAATAGATTTATAATTTTTTGGTGCTGATGTATTTATAGAGTCAGGTAGCATTTTTTTTAAATCCACAAAAGTGATTTTAGGATATAGTGTAAAAATGGCATCTATAACTCCTAAAGCAGTTCTGTTCATGGCCTTTCCTGTAACTTCTATCACTCCTTTTTTTAAATTAGCAATCTGACTTTTAGAAAGTTTTTCTAATGATTTTATTTGGTGTTGCATGGTTGTTTTTTTAATAGTTCTAATTAAAGGAGAGCGTCTTGTTTTAAACACTCTCCCTAATAGCTTATTTACAATTTACCTGCTTGTGTAAGTGTCATTTTATTTTCTGCAAGTTTTGTGTCGTCTGCATTAGAAATTTGTACTTTAATTCCAAAAGTTTCTTTAAAATATTTTTCTACATTTTCTACTCTACTTCTTGCACCAAGTTCTAATGAACCGCCAGGGTTATCTGTTTTAGATAATTCACTGATTTTCATTTTCTCGTCAGCAAATCTATTACCCTTGTAAATTCTAATATTACAACTAAACTCTTTGTTAAATTGGCTTTTAATGCTTTTTACTGAGCTAGTTTTAATTACTTTAATGGTTGGCATAATATGTTTTTTTCTTATTGTGCTTACTTCTTTTTTGTGTAGTTTTTCAGCTTGTTTCTACATATTTATTTAAAAATAAATTTTAAAACACGTGCCTCTATTTTTCTTTGAAGGCCTTGTTTTGTTGTTGGTATACCAATTTTTTTGCTACTTTTTGTTTAAAAGTAGTAAGTCCTAAAAGTCTACTTAATGAAAAGGAGAACCCGTATTTTTTCATGTCCTTAATTAAAAGTTAGTTCTAGGGGTTGACTATTGTAAAATCATTTTTGTAACCGCTTGCAAAAAAGAGTGGTATTTTGAGCCTAAGTCTAAACATAAAGCAGACTCACAAATAAGATCTTTTGTCTTTGTGTCTATTTTAAAGTTTTGATTGTCTTGTAGACTATAAGTAGTTGATAATTCGTTGTAGATTGCTTTAACGTTGTCTGTGTTTTTTTTCACCCAAAACTTCATACCCAATGTTTTTTTAGATGGATTTGCGCAATAAATTAATTGTTGATTTCCTCTTCCTATTTTAGAGTTGTCATTAAATGATGCACCAGTTTTTGCTAACGAAATACCATATTTTTGGTTTTCGGTCTTAGCATTAAACAAAGGTTGCCATAAGGTGTTATAGTTTTGAATGGCTTCTTCTGAAAAGTGTTCTTCTTTAAGCTGTATTAGCTTGGTGTCAATACCATCATAAATGGTTTTATTACCTACTTTTTGTACCGCTTGTTTGGTTTCTACATCGTCATCAACACTTGTTATAGAAGCAAAGGTCATTGCAGCTTCTAGCTCCTCTTCTAGGTTGTCTTTAAATTTGTCGCGTATAAGATTTAATAATTCTAATACAGAAAAAGCACGCGCTTTTAAATAAGAGTCATTTTGGCAAGCACCCCAGGTGACTTGTTCCCATTCTTCATCTATAAGTTCTGATTCGCCAAACTTTTTGATTTTTTCTTGCACTTCGTCCCATTCTACTCCAAACTTATTTCCAAATCCTTTGTTCCATTCTAAAAAGTTAGGGTTTTGAGTTAAGAGTCTAAATATTTTTGGATAAGATATTTGTATTCCTAAAATGGCAAATAACATAAAGTCGTCTCCATCTGGCTTTTCAGTATCATCATCCGTTTCTTTTAAATGATTTATTAAACTAAATGAGTTAAGGTATCTTTTTAGACTTCTTGGGTTATAACCAATACTATATTTTACAGCTTTGGCGTAAAGCTCTTTTTCGGTTTCATTTATGGTTATTCCTAGATTGCTTAATTTTTCAACTAAAAAGTTTTCTATATCATACGTTCCTGTAGGCATAGAAAAGGGTACTTGTATGATTTTGTCAAAGAAAGACCTAAATTCCCTTTCGTTTTCCTCTGTTTTTGGTCCAAACTTGCTTTCTAATCCTTTTACTACAACGTCATAATCTATGGCTAGAATGAAAACACAGTTAGGAATGTCAAAAATATTCTTTAACGCTTCTAAAACTTCAACGGCATCGCCAGGGGGTATACGATCTAAATCATCTACAAAAAATACTACTTTTTGATAGGGGTTTTTTGAATCACCAATTAAAGTTTGAATCAAATCAGAAATCAGTGCTTTTATTTCAGCTATATCTGCTGTGGGTTTATGGCTCTTGGTGACGCCGTCAGCTGCGTCTTTTATATTTATACCCGTTTGCTTTGCTACAATTTGATTTGCTAAACCACCTAAAAATTTTGCAGCATTTTTAAATTTTTCTTCTCCTTCTTCCTTTAATGTCCAATGACCTTTTTCTTTACAAGAAATTTTTAACTTTTCTAGCATGCCTCTCAAAACCCCTGGTGTAGTTTCATTGGCACCTCTAAACATGCTATATTCCCATGTGTTTACCCAAGAACATGCAATATTTTTACTGTTAAAGTCTTCTAATAATAGAGACATTAAAGATGTTTTTCCTGTTCCCCATTCACCTTGAAGTCCAACGGTTATTGGGGTGTCACTTCTAACTATGAAATTTGACAGCGCTAAACTGTATTTTTCTACTTTTAGTAAATCTTCAGATTTTAATGTAATAGGTTTGTCTGTAATTGAGCTCATTTTGTTTTTTTTGATTTGGGGGGGGACTCAAATCTACTTACATTTGTTTTACAGTTTAGCCCATAATCTGCCCATATATGACTACTGACTATGCTCAGCTTTTAATTGATGTCCAAAAGAAATCTAATATTACTATTTCTAATGTTAGAGATATTGCTTACTTAAAAGAAGATATAGAAGCAGAGATATCAATGGTTATTGGGTATAATACATTAAGACGTTTATTTGGTTTTTTAAAGTCTACAAAACCCTCTTTAGTTACATTAAATACGCTAGCGATATATTTGGGTTTTAGATCGTACACAGCTTATCGCAATCAGTATATGAATTTTGATGAGTGGTATTTTCAGCAAAATCTGCAGCGTATGTTAAAGTTAAATACGTTTGGTGAAGCCGAATTTATACAGATTAGAACTGGTCTCTTAAATAGTCAGAATGTTCTATTTTTGGCCTATTTTATTACTATTCTTATTGAGCGCAATAGATTAAGTATGGTTGTAGACCTTTTTAAACATATTGATTTTAAAACGGTTTTAAATACAGATTTTTTAAAGTTAGGTACCTTACTATCTTTAAGTCTTTCAGCTCAATCTAAAAAAAAAGCGTTTCAATTTTATGAGGCGCTATTACCTTTTGATACTTTTAGAAACAATGTTCCTTTGCTTTTTATTGACTATGATAATTTGACGACGCGTTATATGAGTGTTTTAAACAATGTAAAAGAGTATACGTCAAATATGGCAGATTTACTATTTGTGAGCCTAATGGATTTTTATCGTTTGTTTTATTCATACCAATCAGTAAATCATATAGATATAGAAAAACCTAAAGTGATTAATTCATTATATCCAGTGCTTCATGGTCGCTATTACGGTTATTTAATTTTAAAAAGTGATAAAGTAAATAACTCAGTATTTAACGAGATTTTACATACATGTAAGGCGCAACCAATTAACTTATTTTTAGCGGAAATTATACCTGCTTTAATTTTTAAAAATGACACTAGTAGTCTTAATCAGATATTTGATTTGTATTATGAAGATATATTTAATACTGATGTTTGGTCTTCTAATACGGTTAATGCTTTAAATTTAATCGCGCTAGCTACTATTAATTGTGAAAGCGAAAACACAAAAAGTGCTAGAAAGAATTTAGAACTCGTTGAATTAAATAAAATTGAGTTAAGTTATAAAAATTATATTGCTTTATTTTATTATTTAACCACCCTTAAAATTAGCTTTAAAGACCATATAGAAACTGAGAATGAAGTAGCTTTAAACAAAATTAAAAGTTTAATTAAAATCAACGGTTTTAAAAAGTTCTTAGTAGCTTCAGAACAATACACCATTAATTAAAAAGTTTCAATGTTATTTATAGTTATTGCTATTATACTTTTTTCATTTAATAATGTTTTGTGGAAAAAAAATTTAGTAGAAACCTCAGTTGTGTTTTTAGTAACATACCGCTCTTTTATAACAAGTTGTATCGCTTTATTTGTACTTTTTTTATTAAATGAATCAGTTTCATTTAATAGTTATATTTTTTTTAAAATTACTATAGGCTCTCTTTTTGGTGTTGTTGGTTTGTATAGCATGTTGTATGTAATAAAAACAAATTCACTACAATGGGTAGGGGTTTACAATTTAATAGGTGTTTTTTTTACAGCATTTTATTTATGGTTTTTTGAAAGTATTGATGTTTTTGTTGTTTTAACAGGGCTACTTATAATTATAGTTGGTTTTGTGTTATATATATATTCTAACATAAATTCTCAAATAACTATTTCTAAAAATCAGCATTTAGTGTTGTTTGTGATGACATTTAGTTTTAGCTTATCCTCATTAATACACTGGAAAAACTTAGAGCAAGATATTCCTTCTGTACTTATAATTGCCAATCAAGAAATAATTGTTTTTTTTACTGGCCTTATTTTTATGTTAAAGCAAACTGAACTTCCTAAGTTAAAAACGGACATTCCTATTTACTTCAAAAAAGTGTCTTTAATGAGTTTAGTTATTTTTTTGGCTTTATTGTTTAGTTTTATAGGTTTAAAAGATACAAACCCATTAACGTCTAGTATTTTATTTCTTGCGAGTCCGCTAACTACTATTTTATTTAGTTCTTACTTTTTTAAAGAAAAAATTTCTGTTAGTAATTGGCTTTGTATATCAATTATTGCATTTGGTGCTTTTGTGGTTCATTATCAAACAGCTTAAAGTCTAATTATTTTAATTAAAAACCTCAAAAGAAATCTTATCGCCAACGTTTAGTTGCCAATCATCAGAAAGACCACTATTAATTTCTAAAACGTACTTTGCAGATGCTGTTGAGGGCAGTGAAGTTTCATCAAATGGTTTTGCATTTTTTTGAAAACTTACAATTTCTTTATAGGCATTAATGTAAATAATATCTAAAGGGATTTTTGTATTCTTCATATAGAAACTGCGTGGTTGTGCATCAGGAAATATAAAGAGCATAGCTTGATTTTCTTCAAGCTTTGTTCTATACATTAAGCCCGTTTGGGTTTCATAAGGATTGTTTGCAATTTCAATATCTAATGTTTTAATTAGCGCATCTGTGGTTGCTTTTTTAAGCGTTAAGATGCCTTCCTTTTTAAAACTAATTACGACCTTGTCATTAGAGGTTAAGGGCTTGTCGTCTTTACAGTTAAAAACAAGTAATAGCGCTAGTAGACTATATTTAACTAAGGTTTTCAATGCTAAACCGCTTTTTTAGGTGTGTACATAAACATAAAGTACAAACCAATAATAACAAAAGGAATACTTAATAGTTGACCGGTAGACAGGGCATTACCGAAATAATCTTCAATACCACCTTGACTTACTTTAACATATTCTACAAAGAACCTAACGGTCCATAATAATACAAGAAAGAGACCGAATAAAAAGCCTGGCTGTTCAGATTTTTTTGTTTTCCAATAGAAGTAAAACAATATTAAGAATACAAAAACATAACAAAAAGCTTCATATAATTGCGCAGGGTGTCTTGGTTCTGTTTCACCCAATTGTTTAAATACTACACCAAAATCACTAGTGGTAAATTTTCCAATAATTTCAGAATTTATAAAATTACCAATACGTACAAATACTGCACCAAGAGCCACAGGTATGACTACACGATCTAATATCCATAACACCGTTTTATGAAGTACTTTTTTGTTGTATAAATACATTGAAATAATCATAGCTATAGCGGCACCATGACTTGCCAATCCCTGAAAACCTGTAAATTCAAAACCTCCTTTAAATTTGAAGGGCAAAAAGATGCTGAAAAAATCTTCTGTAATTAACTCAGATTGGTAGAAAATTACATGACCTAGTCGAGCACCAAGCATAATACCCAGTACAGAGTATATAAACAAAGAGTCTAAAGATTCTTCTGATTGTCCTTCGTTTTTATAGATTTTTTTGGTGATGTAAAAGCCTAAAACAAAGGCTACAATCCACATCACACTATAAAAATGAAGTGTAAAAAATCCAATATCAATAGATTTAACCGGATCCCAATTAATTTGTAATAAATGCATAGAAACTACTTTATGTGGTAAATATAATATTTTGAGAGTTATTCAAAACTTCATTAACGTATAATTAATTTTCTTTTGGTGGTACAGGGTCAAAACCTTTACCTCCCCAGGGATGACAACTAAAAATACGTTTAAGCGCCAGCAAGCCACCTTTAAAAAAGCCATGAATTTCTAATGCTTCTTTGGTATAGTTTGAGCATGTAGGCTGAAATCTGCAAGTTGCAGGTGTAAATGGAGATATAACCGTTTGATAAATTTTAATTAAAAATAAAAACGGATATGTAAGTAGTTTTTTCACCCTTAGTTAGTCGTAAATGTAGTGCCTTCTTTGCCGTCCTTAAGCTGAATGCCTTTGACAGCTAATTCATCTCTAATTTTATCAGATAACGCAAAGTCTTTATTTAGTCTTGCTTCCTCTCGTAAGTTAATAAGAATAGCAACAGCACCAGCCAATTTATCTGTACCGGTCTGTTCTTTAGCTATATTAACAAGGCCCAATACGTCAAAAGTAAATGTGTTAAGGGTTGTCGTTAGTAAATCTAAATCTGCTTTAGTAACTGTGGCGCTGCCGTCTTTAATTTGGTTTATAAACTTAACGGCATCAAAAAGTGTAGCGATTAAAATCGGAGTATTAAAATCATCGTTCATGGCATCGTAACACTTTTGATTCCAATTAGATACATTAAATGAAGATGTTGTTTGTGTGGTTAAGGTATCTAATAAGCCAATAGCATCCATTAATCTTGTAAATCCTTTTTCGGCTGCTTTTAGACCATCGTCGGTTAAGTCTAACACACTTTTGTAAGAGGCTTGCATCATAAAGAATCTAATAACGCTTGGGTTGTATGTTTTAGACATTATATCGTTATCGCCAGAAACTAATTCAGCAGGGTTTATATAGTTACCTGTAGATTTACTCATTCTAGCACCATTTAACTCAAGCATGTTAGCGTGCATCCAATATTTTACAGGGTCTTGACCTTTTGCAGCTTTATTTTGGGCAATTTCGCACTCGTGATGCGGGAATTTTAAATCCATACCACCACCATGTATATCAAAATAATCACCAAGATATTTTGTACTCATGGCTGTACATTCTAAGTGCCAACCCGGAAAACCATCACTCCAAGGCGAAGGCCAACGCATAATATGAGAAGGTTCTGCTTTTTTCCAAAGTGCAAAATCTTGTGGATTCTTTTTGTCACTTTGGCCATCTAAAGCTCGGGTGTTATGAATAAGATCTTCTAATTTTCGTTTACTTAAAATCCCGTATTCGTTAGAGGTGTTATACTTATGGACATCAAAATAAACAGAGCCATTTACGATGTAACCAAAACCGTTATCTATAATGCTTTGAATAAGTTCTATTTGCTCAATAATATGACCAGTTGCCGTGGGCTCAATACTAGGTGGTAAAAAATTGAATGTGTTTAGTACATTATGAAAATCTACAGTGTAACGTTGTACAATTTCCATGGGCTCTATAGCCTCTAATCTTGCTTTTTTAGTAATCTTATCTTCGCCAACATCAGCATCGTTTTCTAAATGCCCAGCATCAGTAATGTTACGTACATAACGCACTTTATAACCCAAATGCTTAAAATATCGAAAAATCATATCAAAAGACATGAAGGTTCTTACATTACCAAGATGCACATTACTATATACCGTAGGTCCACATACATACATGCCTATATGGCCTTTAGTAATAGGTTCAAAAATTTCCTTTTCTCCAGAAAGGCTATTGTATATTTTTATAGTATGTGAGTCGTATAATGGCATCGTGCGAGTTTGAAAAATGTATGAACAAAACTAAAGAACTCCTTTAGAGAAAGCAAGTTAAAACTGCGTGTCTAACTGTATATAGTCTAAAAACTCTCTGCGCGTTTCATTTTCTTTAAATTTTCCACCAAATTCCGAAGTTACCGTACTGCTCTCTATATCTCTAATTCCTCTAGAATTAACACACAGGTGTTTGGCGTCCATAACGCATGCAACATCTTCAGTATTTAATACTTTTTGAAGCTCTTTTACAATCTGAATGGTAAGACGTTCCTGGACTTGAGGTCTTTTTGCAAAATAATCTACAATTCTATTCATTTTAGACAAGCCTACAACCGTACCATTAGAGATATACGCAATATGAGCACGGCCCACTATTGGTAATAAATGATGCTCGCATGTAGAGTAAACTGTAATGTTTTTTTCTACAAGCATTTCGCCATACTTATACTTGTTGTCAAATGTAGATGCACTTGGTTTTTTCTTAGGATTAAGACCTCCAAATATTTCATTTACAAACATTTTTGCAACACGATTTGGTGTGCCCTTTAGACTATCATCATTAAGATCTAGACCTAATGTTTCTAAAATGTGTTTTACATCACCTTTAATACTATCAATTTTTTCGCTATCAGATAGGTTAAAGGCATCCGCTCTTAAAGGGGTGTCAGAAGATGATCCAACATGGTCATCACCTAATGCGTCACTATCATTAAAGCCATTATCAATTTTCATTTTAAAAAGAATTATGTGTTTAATAAAAACAGATTGCAAAGATAAACAATAATTATAGTATCCTTAAGGTAGGAGATTTATTATTGTAACTGTTATATAAGTAAAACCAATTAAAACTAAATAACGTTACCTAACTAACTATCATATTCCTAAAATTTTCTTAATTTTCGAGATTGAATAAAACGACAACACAATGAATTTGAAATCACTAATACTACTGCCTTTTTTAATTGTAAGTTTTTTGACATTTGCTCAAGAACAAACTAAAATAAAGATCGATTACCCTCAAAATATTGAAGCCCCTTTAAATAAAGAGGAGAAAGTGATGATAAAAGAAGTGTTTCAATCAAAATCTAAAGCACTAGTATTTAACAATGAAACTTTTTTAAAAGATATTAAGCACCTCTTAAGAAATAGAATTCTTATTTATGAAGAGCTTAATCCTAAATCTCAAAAGCAAACAAAAATGCTGTCTGAGGTACCATTGTTTGATGATTATAACAAAAATTTAAAAAGAGATTCAAAATTTGATATTACAAGTTTTAATCCTTTAAAGTATAAATTAGATTTCTTTGCTAAAGGCACTTATGTTTACCGCATAGATGGTACTAATTATTTTATACAAGTTACTTCACAGTACAGAACAAGAAAATAAATACTAACTGATAAATCAGTATAATGAAAAATATTTTACTCTTATTTACCCTCATTTTTACCTCTTTTTCTTTCGCTCAAGACATTAGTATGCAAAATGGCACTTTTAGCCAATGTACTGATGTTTTTTATGATTCAGGTGGAGAGTTTGGCGGTTACGGTTTAGATGAAAATTTAGTAACTACTATTTGCTCTGATGTAGCAGGTGATTTTGTGTCTTTAGAATTTACTGAATTTTTTACACAGCAAGGCCTTAATGTAGACACTATGAACATCTACGATGGTGATGATATTACAGCACCTTTGTTAGGATCATTTTTTGGTCCTGAAGGAGCTTTTACTGTTAGTGCAACCGATGCTAATGTAACGGGTTGTTTAACTATTGAGTTTATTTCAAACGATTCTGGAACAGCTGCAGGTTGGGCTGCAAACATACAGTGTTTTACACCTTGTCAAACAATAACAGCATCTATAGATACTACTAACCCTGTAGCTGTTGCAGGTACGGTAGAAGTAGATCCTGGTGAACAGATTACGTTTACAGGTAGTGGTACATTTTCTACCGATGGCACAGGTGCCATATATACTTGGGATTTTGGTAATGGTGATACCCTAGACGGTGAAACAGTGAGCTATGCCTATCCAAACCCAGGCACTTATAACGTAACCCTTACTATTACAGACGCTAACCCATTAGGGTGTTCTGCATCAGTGAGTACAATTGAGGTAGATGTTTTAGATAATGATGCTTGTATTGGGTCTTTACCTATTTGTTCGGGTATTAGTAACGTGCCTTCACCTACAGGTTCAGGAGCTGCAGAAGCGGGTATTGATTATGGTTGTTTAGGTAGTGAGCCAAATCCAAGATGGTATTTTTTACAGACAGGTGATACAGCTGGTAGTTTAAGTTTTACATTAACACAAACGTCTGGACCTAACCAAACAGGTACTGGTAATGATGTCGATTTTATTATTTGGGGCCCCTTTACGCAGCCAGAATGTGGTGCTGATGATTTAAATCCTTCAACAGAAGTAGATTGTAGTTATTCGGGTTCTGCAACAGAGCAAATAGATATACCAAATGCACCTGCTAATTCGTTTTTCGTTTTACTTATTACTAACTTTAGTGGTAATGCTGGGTTTATTAATTTAGAGCTTAATCCAAGTTCTACTGCTACAACAAATTGTGATATTATCTGCCAAGTAGATTTAGGTGATGACCAAGCATTATGTAATGGTGATAGTTATACAATTAACCCAGATTTTACTGGTACTTTTAATACTTTTGAATGGCAATTAGATGGTGTAACTATTCCAGGTGAAACGGGTTCTACATTAACAGTTACAGAGTCTGGTACATATACTTTAATTACTGATGGTTTTGATGCTATTTTTGGTGATCCTTGTACATCTGAAGATGAGGTTGTTATTACCATTGCAGATGCATTTACACTTAATGATATCACTATTGCTGAGTGTAGTCAAGTAGCAACCGCAGATTTTGATTTAGATGCACAAATTGCAGCTATTTTAAATCCTTTAGATCCTGCAGATTATATAGTGACATTTCATAATAATCAATTAGATGCTAATAACGCTGCTGCCGCTATCGCTACAACAAATCCTTATAATGGTGCTGATGGTGAAGTCGTTTTTGTAAGGGCAGAAGCAAACGGAACTAATTGTTTTAGTACAAGTATTATTACTTTAGGTATTTCTCCACAACCCGATCTTAACCCTGTATTAGATTTACAATTATGCGATGCTAACGATAATG
>TARA_R110002051_G_scaffold117777_5_pt1 | contig 72000 bp, 70 predicted proteins | sample TARA_R110002051 | Tara Oceans TARA_R110002051 (sample SAMEA4397023) | marine metagenome | biome: Polar Biome; feature: [MES] marine water layer (ENVO:01000295) within the mesopelagic zone...; material: water (ENVO:00002006), including particulate matter (ENVO:01000060) such...
CGATGGCTTTGCCATACCTTCCAGCGAAATGCTCAGGCCGGGAGCACTGGCAATCGATGCCGGCAACGGCTTTGCCTACCCGGCGATGGATCTGGCGCTCAACTGGCTGCCCGATGCGGCGAAAAAGCAAGGCATCGCCATTGCAGGCATTCGCCGTTCGCACCATTGCGGGGTCGCCGGCGTGGTCGTCGAAGCCCTGGCCGAGCGCGGCGTTGCGGCGCTGATGGTCGCCAACGCGCCGGCGGCGATGGCGCCGTGGGGTGGACGGCGCGCGCTGTTCGGCACCGATCCGATCGCGTTCGCAGCGCCGCTGTCGGGAGCCGGACCGGTCGTTGTCGACATATCCTTGTCCAAGGTCGCGCGCGGCAAGATCATGGCGGCCGCACAAAAAGGCGAACCGATCCCGGAAGGCTGGGCGCTCGATCCAGATGGTGCACCGACAACCGACGCCAACGCCGCGATGGCCGGTACAATGATCCCGCTCGGTGACGCCAAGGGCACGGCTCTGGCCCTGATGGTGGAACTGCTCTGTGCCGGGTTGACCGGCGCCAATTATGGCTGGCAGGCGACTTCGTTCTTCGAAGACAAGGGCGATCCGCCGGGTACCGGTCAGGCGATTATCGCGATCGATCCGGATGCATTCGGGCCGGGCGGCGCCGAACGCATGGCGTTGATGGCCGATATGGTCGCAGGCACCGAGGGTGCGCGTCTGCCCGGTCGCAGACGCCAGCAGATTCGCGCGGATTACATGGAAAATGGAATCCCGGTGGATGCGGACCTGGCTCAATCCATCCGCGCGATCGGCGTTTGAGCCGGGCGCGGCCTTGTCGCGTTCCTGCAAACCTCAGTAGAGCAGCCTGACGGCGACCAGGGTTATGGCCGGGAACATGGTCAGGATGGCGACGCGGATGATATCGGTCATGACGAAGGGGAAGACACCCCGGTAGGTCGCCGACAAAGGTGTGTCCCTGGCCATCGAATTGATCACGAACAGGTTCATGCCGACCGGCGGTGTTATCAGCCCCACCTCCACGACAATCAGCACGATAATGCCGAACCAGAGCGCGAATTCCTCTGGCGTAAGGCCGAAATCGAGCGCCGACATGATCGGGAAGAAGATCGGCACGGTCAGAAGGATCATCGACAGCGAGTCCATGACGCAACCGAAAATGAGATAGAGCAGCAGAACCGCGACCATCACCACCCAGGGATTGAAGCCCTGGCTGCCGACGTAAGCGGCGGCGGTCTGCGGCAACAGGCTCAATGCCAGAAACGCATTGTAGACACCTGCGCCAAAGACGATGAGGAAGATCATGCCGGTGGCGCTCGCGGTGGCGAGGATCGAAGATTTCAATGTCGATCTGTTGAGCCCGCCATTCGCCAGCGCAATGACACCGGTGCCAAAGGCGCCAATCGCCGCAGCCTCGGTGGGAGTGAAGATGCCGGCATAGATGCCGCCGACCACGGCGATGAATACGAGCAGGACCGGCCAGACCGCGACCAGACTCGAAAGCCGTTCGGAAGAGGGCGCGCGTTCCCGGTGACCTGCGGAGCCGGGCTTGAGCCGGACATAGATGGCGATGGCGATCATGTAGCCAATTGCGGCCAGGATGCCAGGAATGAAGGCCGCGACAAACAGCTTGGCGATGTTCTGTTCGGTCAGGATGGCGTAGATCACCAGGATCACCGAAGGCGGAATGAGTATGCCGAGCGTGCCGCCGGCGGCAAGCGCGCCGGTTGCCAGTTCGCCGGAATAGCCGTAGCGGCGCAGTTCCGGCAGTGCGACCTGTCCCATGGTGGCAGCCGTCGCCAGCGACGAGCCGCAAATCGCGCCAAAACCCGCGCAGGCGCCGACAGCGGCCATGGCGACGCCGCCCTTCCTGTGGCCCATCCAGGTTTCGGCTGCCTTGAACAGCGCCTGCGACATGCCGCCCAGGGTGGCGAACTGTCCCATCAGCAGAAACAGCGGAATGATCGACAGCGAGTAGCTGGAAAACGTGCCCCAGGTCAGGTTCTTGAGTTGGGCGAAAATCATCAGGAACGAGCCGTTGATGAAATAGCTGCCGCCGATGCCGGCTATCAGCATGGCCAGACCGATGGGGATCCGCAGGAAGATCAGGACCAGCAAAACAGGAAAGGAAAGCAGCGCGATGTCGATGTTGGTCAATGCACAATTTCCCCGTGGGCCTGGTCCTGCCCGGTGACAAGCGCCCTGGCGCTCAGAACCACGCACCAGAAGCTTACCAGCACAAAGCCTAAAGCACCGATGAGGCCGGATGCGTAGGCCCACCAGATCGGGTACTGGATGATGAAGGTGGTTTCACCGTAGGCCAGCTTGTCGAGGGTCCCGTCCCAGTGCTTCCAGGTCAGCAGCAGTGCGATTGCGAGCATCAGCAGATCAGCGACCATATCGATAAGCCGGTTAATCCGGCCGCCCATATGCATGGTCAGGATCTCCACCGACGCATGGCCGCGGTTGATCTGAACCCAGGGCAGAAACGCGAAAACTGCAAACCCGGTGCCCAGTTCGACAAGTTCGAAATCACCGCGGATCGGGCCGAGACCGATCCAGAGCAGTGCTCGTCCGGTTACCGATGTCACCGTGGTCAGGATGACCGCAATCAGTGCCAAACCGCCCAGGATGGCCAGAAAGCCCGCCAACAGCCGCATCAAGCGGTCAACCCGGTCAAGCATGGGCCATATCCTGAATTCCGCGCCCCGGAATCAGCGGCGGGCGCGAGTTGAGTGTTTCACGATCGAACCCGGCCAACGCCTTGTAGCGGCCGGCGTGATCGGCGAGTTCCTGCGGGCTCATCACCTCGTCTATCGTGTCGAACAAGCCCTGACATTTTTCTTCCACCACCTGCATGATCTGATCCGGTCCGTTTCCGCGGTTGGCCAGGACAATCTTGCTGGTGGCCGGGCGCCGTTCGTCCTCATAGGCGATCAGGGCAGTTTGCGATATCTTTTGTTCGACCAGGCATTTGCCCAGAACGCGGGCATCGAGAATGGCCTGCGACGCGCCGTTTGAACCGATCGGATACATCGGGTGGGCTGCGTCGCCCATCAAGGTGACACGACCGTCGCGCCAATTGTCGAGCGGATCGCGGTCGACCATCGGATATTCATAAATCCGCTCCGCGCTTCTGATCAGCGCCGGAATGTCGAGCCAGTCGAACTTCCAGCTTTCGAAAGCTGGCAGGAAATCGGCGATGTTGCCTGCCCGGTTCCAGTCCTCGCGGTTCCAGAGCGCATCGGGCTGTTTCTTGATTTCAGCTACCCAGTTGATGTCGGCAAGCCCGGTTTCGGGGTCGGTTTCGGAAATAGGGTAGGTGACGAATTTTTGCCATTCATGCCCGGCCATGGCCATGGTGGCGCCGGTCAGGAAGGGTTTGGCGCGGCTGATGGCCCGCCACAAGACAGCACCGCCCCAGACGGGAGGACCCTCGCCGGGATTCATCTGCGCGCGGATCGCGGAATGAATCCCGTCAGCGGCCACGAGAATGCTGCCCTGCTCTGTTCTGGTTTCGCCGTTGCGGTTTGTCAGATGCAGGACCACGCCGTTTGCGTCCTGCGAATAGCCGGTGGCTTTCCAGCCGGTCGCGACGGCGTCGGTCCCGAGCTGGTCGCAGACGGCCCGCATCAGCATCAGTTGCAGCTTGCCGCGGTGGACCGACAGTTGCGGCCAGTTGTAGCCGGCCTCACGCCCGCGCGGTTCAGACCAGATGGGACGTCCGTGTTTGGAAAAATATGCGACTTCGCGGGTTCGGATGCCGATGTCCTCGAACCAGGCATCGAGACCTAACTCCATCAGTTCGCGGATGGCATGGGGTTGCAGATTGATTCCCACACCAAGCGGATGAATTTCCTCGACCTGCTCGAACAGCCTGACCGGAACACCGATCTGGCGGCAAGTCAACGCAAAGGTCAATCCGGCAATGCCGGCGCCGGCAACAAGTATGGTCATCGTCGAAACTCGCAATATCGGACCGGCGAAGCGCAAGCCTGTCGAGGCCGAACTTCGCCGGATCTGTGTGGTCTGCCGACTTACTTGGTGTTGTTGGCGATCATCTCCTGCGCCTTGGCGTAAAGGGCCTCGCCGTCGATGCCCTTGTCTTTCATTTCGACAAACCAGGCGTCACGTACCTTTTCGCCGACTTCTTTCCAGCGCGCCACTTCAGCCTCGTCCAGAACAATGATTTCGTTGCCAGTGTCCTCGGCGATCTTGCGTCCGGGCGCATCGAAGGAGGCTTGCGTCTTGCCGGCGAAGGCCGAGAAATCCGCGCCGGTGTTATCGTCGATCACCTTCTTGAGGTCATCTGGAAGGCTATCGTATTTGGCTTGATTCATGGCAAGCACAAAGGCTGCGGTGTAGAGCGCGTGGTCGCCGGAGAACTCTGTGTGCGTGTCGACGAGTTCAGCAATCTTGAGCGACGGGGTCACTTCCCAGGGAATGACGGTTCCGTCGATCACGCCCTTGGACAGTGCTTCCGGGATTGCGGGAACCGGCATGCCGACCGGCTCGGCGCCGAGTTCGGCGAGCAGGCCGTTGATGACCCGCGTCGGACCGCGCAGTTTCTTGCCCTGCATGTCTTCGAGCTTGCGCACACCCTCACCCTTGGCATGAATGACGCCAGGACCGTGCACCCAGGTTGCCAGGATCTTGATGCCCTGGAATTCCTGGGCTTCCATATCGGACTTGAAAAGGTCCCAGTAGGCGCGGGAGGTGGCTTCCGCATTGGTCATCATGAAGGGAAGCTCGAAGACCTCAACGCGGGGAAACCGTCCAGGTGTGTAGCCGGGCAGTGTCCATACAATGTCGACCACGCCGTCGCGGGCCTGATCCATCAGTTGCGGCGGCGTGCCGCCCAGCGCCATGCCCGAGAATACCTCAACCTTGATGCGTCCGCCGGACTCGGTGCCGATCTTCTCGGCCCACGGGATAAGAACGCCTGCCGGCACATTGGCCTGGGCCGGCAGGAACTGGTGCATCCGCAAGGTGACCTCCTGCGCGGCAGCACCAACCGATGATGCGCCAAATGCAGACAATGCGAGCGCCGCAACAGCGGCGGATTTCAGGAAATTGCGCTTTTTCATTGTATCCTCCCAGATTGATTATGCGGCCCCAGAACCGCTGTTCCCCAGAAAGTAGGGTTAATTTTTGTAACTGCCTAGGGTTTGTTGCATATCATTGCCCCGATGTCGTCATCCGCAACCTGCCCGGCTGCCAAATGGCGGCTCACGTCTCCTCGTAACGGCGGAAATCAGATTAACCGACCGTTCAGTTAATTATAGGCAGAAAAAACTTTGGCCGACAAGCGCCTTATCCAAACGCAGACGAAAGGCTTATACTCCCCGGCCGACTGCAGGGTCGCATGAGAAAAATACCTCCACAGTCTCGCCAGCCTTGCCGGCTGTCTTGAAGGGTTGGAGCATTATTCCCAGTTTCCCTGTTGATCCTTTTGCAAAAAAAGAAAATGATAGCCGAAGGGTGAGAGAGCAATGTGCACTCCAGGGAGGAAATTGATGGCGACTGTATCAATGACCGTGAACGGGCGAACCGTCTCCGGCCAATGTGAGGACCGGACGCTTCTGGTCCAGTTTATTCGTGAAAATCTCGGGCTTACGGGAACGCATGTCGGGTGTGATACATCCCAGTGCGGTGCCTGTGTTGTTCATGTTGATGGCAAGGCTGTCAAATCCTGCACAATGCTCGCCGCGCAGGCCGACGGGTCGGAGGTCATGACCATCGAGGGACTGGCCTCCGGTGGAGAATTGCATCCGGTGCAGGCGGCATTTCGCGAGCATCACGGCCTGCAGTGCGGATTTTGCACGCCGGGCATGATCATGTCGGCTGTCGACATGATCAAGCGGCACGGTGGCCAGCTTGATGAAAAGACCGTCCGGGCGGAGCTGGAAGGCAATATCTGCCGCTGTACCGGCTACCATAATATCGTCAAAGCCATTCTCGATGCGGCGTCCAAGATGGGCGACGGCACCAGGATCGCGGCCGAATAGGCAAAGCCTGAACAGGCAATGGCGAAAGGCGGCAGACAATGCGGACCATCGAGAGACAGGCAAGGGATTGGTGATTGAAAGCGCTCGAACCGGGTAGTCGATCCGGTTTTTGTATCAGCTTCAGATTACTGTCCGGCAGCCCGGTCGAAATAGTCCGCACCGGCTTTTCTCCAACACCCAACCGGAGGAGTTTGAGACATGGGAATGGAAGGCATCGGCGCCCGCGTGGCGCGTAAGGAAGACAAGCGGTTTATCACCGGCAAGGGCCGGTACACCGACGATATGGTCGTGCCAGGCATGAAACAGGCGCATTTTGTCCGCTCGCCGCATGCCCATGCGAAGATCAAGAACATCGATATTTCCGCAGCCGAGAAAATGCCTGGCGTGATCGGCATTCTTAACGGCGACCAGCTCGCCGAGGACGCAATCGGCAACATCATCTGCGGCTGGATGATCCATTCCAAGGACGGCACCCCGATGAACATGGGCGCTTGGCGTCCGCTGGCCCAGGAGACAGTCCGTTATGTCGGTGACGCCGTCGCCATCGTGGTTGCCGACACCAAGGAACAGGCGCGGGATGCGGCTGAGGCTGTCGTTGTTGACTATGAGACACTGCCGGTAGTCACATCTGCGGTCGGCGCGCTCAAGGACGGCGCCCCGCAGATTCATCCCGAAGCGAAGAACAACCTGATCTTTGATTGGGAGATTGGCGACGCTGCAGCAACCGACGCGGCGATTGCATCGGCAGCGCATGTCACCGAGATGAAGATCATCAACAACCGGCTGGTTCCCAATCCGATGGAACCGCGCGCCGCACTTGGTGTTTATGACGAGGGTGAGGATCACTATACGCTCTGGACCACCTCGCAGAATCCGCATGTCGCGCGTCTTGTGCTCAGCGCATTCTACAATGTCGCGCCCGAGAACAAGCTTCGGGTGATCGCGCCGGATGTCGGCGGTGGTTTCGGCTCGAAGATCTACATCTATCCCGAGGAAATCGTCTGCCTGTGGGCCTCCAAACGCACCGGTGTTCCGGTCAAATGGAATTCCGACCGGACGGAAGCCTTCCTGACCGACGCCCATGGCCGCGATCATGTGTCCACCATCAAGATGGCATTTGACGCCGACAACAAGATCACCGGTTTCAAGGTCGACACGATCGCCAATCTTGGCGCCTACATGTCGCTGTTTTCGAGTTCGGTTCCGACCTACCTCTATGCGACCTTGTTGTCAGGTCAGTATGCGATCCCGGCAATTCACGGCAATGTCCGTACGGTCTACACCAACACCGCGCCGGTGGATGCTTATCGCGGCGCCGGGCGGCCCGAAGCCTGCTACCTTCTCGAAAGGGTGATGGAAACGGCAGCGCGGGAACTCGGCGTTTCGCCCGCGGATCTGCGGCGCAACAACTTCATTCGTGAGTTCCCGTACCAGACGCCAGTGATCATGTGCTATGACGCAGGCGACTTTGACGCCTCGCTTGATGCGGCGATGAAAGCCTCCGACTATGCCGGATTTGCTGCCCGCAAGGCGGAAGCCAAAGGCCGCGGCAAGCTCAGGGGTATCGGCTTGAGCTGTTACATTGAGGCTTGCGGTATTGCGCCGTCAGCTGCAGTGGGATCGCTCGGCGCCGGCGTCGGGCTGTGGGAATCGGCGGAAGTGCGGGTCAATGCGGTGGGCACCGTCGAGGTGCTGACCGGATCACACAGCCACGGCCAGGGCCATGAAACCACCTTTGCCCAGCTTGTCGCTGACCGCTTCGGGGTTGGCATCGACACTGTATCCATCGTCCATGGCGACACCGACAAGGTGCAGATGGGCATGGGCACCTATGGCTCGCGCTCGGGTGCTGTTGGCATGTCGGCGGTGGTCAAGGCGCTCGACAAGGTAGAAACAAAGGCGAAGAAGCTCGCCGCGCACCTGATGGAAGCCGATGAAAGCGACATCGTCATCGAGAATGGCGAGCTCAAGGTTGCTGGTACCGACAAGAGCGTGCCCTGGTTCCAGATGGCGCTTGCCGCCTACACCGCGCACAACCTGCCTGAAGGCATGGAGCCGGGCCTGAAGGAAGGCGCGTTTTACGACCCGTCCAACTTCACCTTCCCCGCCGGATGCTACATCTGCGAAGTCGAGGTTGATCCGGAAACCGGCAAGACCGAGGTGGTGCAGTTCGTCGCCGCCGATGATTTCGGCAACATCATCAACCCGATGATTGTCGAGGGACAGGTGCATGGCGGCGTGGCGCAAGGTATTGGCCAGGCATTGCTGGAAGGCACCCACTACGATCCGGAGACCGGGCAGCTTCTGACTGCGAGCTACATGGATTACACCATGCCGCGCGCCGACGATCTGCCGTCGTTCAATGTCTCGCACCAGAACACGCCATGCCCGGGCAATCCGCTCGGAATCAAGGGCTGCGGCGAAGCCGGCGCCATTGGATCACCGCCGGCGCTGATCAATGCCATCACGGACGCAATCGGCAACAACGACCTGACAATGCCCGCGACCCCGCAAAGGGTCTGGGCGGCGCTCGGATCGGCACGTTAAGAAAGGGAGGCAGACATCATGTATGCAACCAATTATCACCGCGCCTCCTCGGTCGAGGACGCTGTCAAACTGGCTTCAGCGAATGATGAGGCGAAGTTTCTGTCGGGAGGGCAAACGCTGCTCCCGACCATGAAGCAGCGCCTCGCGGCGCCTTCGGATCTGGTGGATCTCAGGCACGTCACCGAGATGAAAGGCATCACAGTGAGTGGTGGGTCGATCCGGATCGGAGCCGCCACCACCCATGCGGAAGTGGCAGGATCGGCTGAGATCGCTACCGCTTGCCCGGGTCTTGCGCATCTTGCCGCCCATATCGGCGACCCGCATGTGCGGCACATGGGCACGATTGGCGGTTCGATCGCCAACAATGACCCGGCGGCGGATTATCCGGCAGGACTGCTGGCGCTCAATGCCACAATCGTCACCAATACGCGCTCGATTACCGCCGATGAATTCTTCACCGGCATGTTTGACACCGCGCTTGATGAGGGCGAACTGATCGTGGCGGTGGAGATCACGGCGCCAGCCAAATGCGGCTATGCAAAGTTCCCCAATCCGGCCTCGCGCTATGCGATGACCGGCGTGTTTGTTGCAAAGCATGGCGATGGATCGGTGCGGGTGGCAGTCACTGGCGCGGGTTCGGACGGGGTGTTCCGGCAGGCGGATATGGAAAAGGCACTGGCTGGAAATTTCTCCGCGGGGGCGCTCGATGGCATCGCCGTCGACGATTCCGATCTGATGGCGGACATTCATGCCTCTTCGGCCTACCGGGCCAATCTGGTCAAGGTGATGGCCAAGCGCGCGGTCACCGCTGCCGGCTGATACGGCTCGGCCATCAACATTGCATGCAAGGGCGGATCTTCGGATCCGCCCTTGTTCATGAGCGGATCAGGCAGACTCACGCATCACAGCCACCGCCACCGCGCGCGCCTCACGGTCTGCGGCGTAGACGTCTTCAATGCTGTGAGCCGCGCGGCCGTCATCGAGCCGGTCCATCGTGGCTGCAACGATGTCGGCCATGTCGAGAAACCCGATCTGGCCTGCGATAAAGGCCTCGAGTGCCGCTTCCTTGGCGCCATTGAGAATTGCGCCTTGCAGGCCGCCGCGCTGCATGGCGGTGCGGGCAAGGGCCAGGGACGGGAAGCGGATTTCGTCGGGTGCGGTGAAATCGAGCCGGGCGAGCTTGGCAAAATCAAGCCGTTCGACCGGCAGGTTCCTGCGCCGGGGATGGGAGATGGCGTAGCCGATGGCGTGACGCATGTCGGGAACGCCAAGCTGGGCCAGCACCGAGCCATCGCAATAACCGACCATGGAATGGATGATGGATTGGGGATGGATGATGACCTCGATCTGATCCGGCCGTACGTCAAACAGATGGCGCGCCTCAATCATCTCGAGCGCCTTGTTGAACATTGACGCGCTGTCGATCGAGATCTTGACGCCCATGGACCAGTTCGGATGCGCAGCCGCCAGTTCCGGGGTTACCGCAGCCATCTGTTCCCTTGTATGGTCGCGAAAAGGTCCGCCCGAGGCGGTCAGGATAATGCGCTCGACCGCCTGGCGCTGGTTTTCCTCCAGCACCTGGAAAATGGCGTTGTGTTCGCTGTCCACGGGCAGCAGTTTGCCGCCGCCTTTGGCCATCGCCGATGTGAACAGATCTCCGGCGGAGACCAGACATTCCTTGTTGGCGAGTGCTATGTCGGCGCCGCCGGCGACCGCGGCAAGCGTCGGCGCCAACCCGGCAATGCCGACAATGCCGGCCAGCAGCAGATCGGTGTCCCTGTGACCGGCTTCGATCAGCGCCGCAGGTCCGGCGCCGGCCTCGATGCCTGTTCCCGCCAGTGCCGATTTGAGATCGTTGTAGCGCTCCGGGTCGGCGGTCACGGCAATACCCGCGCCGGTCTGCCTGGCCTGCCGGACCAGCAGGTCGATATTGTCCTTGCCGGTAATGGCGGGAACCTCGAAGGCCTCACGGCCTCCGAGATGGCTCATCACCTCAAGTGTGTTGCGACCGATGGAGCCGGTTGAACCGAGAATGGAGATGCGGCGTTTTGCTGGTCGAACGGGATTGATCATGGCGACACCATCTCGGGCTACGGTTATGCGGTCAAGCGGTCAGGGCATAACAAATGCCACGCTCTTGCGGGTTCATGTGAGTCAAAGTCACGGGCGTCTCTATGCTCACCACGCCTTGCGCGTGTCACGTCAAATGCGCGGTGCTTGCGATCGGCCATTCAGATCAAGCAACTCGACAAAAAGAGCCGAATGGTCAAGATCGCCACCGCCAAGTTCGTCCGCCAGTCGCGCGAAACGGTCGCGAACGGCCTCGACCAGGGGGAGCCGGATTCCGAGCTCACGAGCTTCGATGAGCACGTTGTCGAGGTCCTTGATCTGGACAGCCACGCGTCCGCGCGGCTCGAAATCGCCCGACTGCATGCGTGCGCCATGCAGTTGCAGGATGGTGGAATCGGCAAAACCACCGGTGAGTGCTGCCCGGAAAGCCTCGAGATCACCGCCGCCTTCCGAGACCAGAAGCGTGGCTTCAGCGACCGCGCCAATGGCGATGCCGACGATGGCCTGATTGGCGAGCTTGGCCAATTGACCCGCGCCGGAGGGGCCGACGCGAACCGGACGGCCCATGGCATTGAACAGATCGAGCGCTGCATCAAACACCAACTGGTCGCCGCCGGCCATGATAGCCAAAGTTCCGGCTTGCGCACCCTTGGTACCGCCGCTGACTGGTGCGTCGAGGTGGTGGACACCAAGTTCGGCGAGGCGCGCGGCATGGTTCCTGGCCTGCGACGGCCGGATCGAACTCATGTCGATAACGGTTGCGCCGGCAGTGAGAGATTCTGCCACGCCGGTCTCGAACAGGATGTTTTCGACGACTGCGCCATCGGTCAGCATGGTGATGATGCGGGTTGCACCCCTGACCGCATCGTTTGCGTCCCCGGCAACCCGTGCGCCCTCGTCCGCCAGTGGCGCGGCTTTTGACGAATCCCTGTTCCAGACAGTCAGGTTGAAACCCGCGCCAAGCAGCCGCCTGGCCATTGGCAGCCCCATCAGCCCGGTGCCAAGCAATGCAATCGATGTGCTCATGTCCTGGTTACCTTCAGGAGCTGCGGAGGCTGGCCTGATGCAAAAGCGAAGTCCAGCTGTTCATCGAGGCAAGATGACAGTAGATCGTCGCCAGTGCGTCGGCCTTGCGCAGTTTGAGAAATTCCTCGTCGCTCATCGCCAGAAGCTTGGCCTCGTCGACCAGGTGAAAACCGGTGATGTTGAAGTTCTGGCCATCGCCAAGGGTGATCTTGCTGGTTCTTTCCACAAGCAAGCCGCTGTCGGCGATCACCTTCATGATCTGCCTGGTTTTGACAAACATGCCCTGGTACTGCTCACAGAACGCCAGGGCGCTCTTGATGACTTCGCCTTGGTCGTTGTCTTCAAACAGGGGTTTTACATCCTTGCCGCTGTCAGCGCCAAGATCGACCAGCCGTGCCGGATCGTTTTCGATGCACAAAGTAAGCCTCTCGTCGGTTTCGCCACCGGAGAGGATGAAGGGGAAACGCCTGACATAGGCCGGTACATAATGCGGTTCCGCCCATTTGCCCCGGGAATCGATGAACAGGTTCTCACCTTCCCTGATGCCGGTGATGACCATCGGCATGAAATCGGGTCCGGAAAAGATGATCGGATAGGAGCGCATGGCTGCAGGCATTTCCGCAGCCATCAACGGAATGACAATGGCATTTGCCGCAAAGCCCAGATCTCCGGTCCGGGCCAGTCCCTTGCCGCCATGACGCGTCGCGCTGATTGCTTCGGGTGTTTTGTAAAACAGTGGAAGTGTGCCTGCCTGGTTTTCTTTTTTATCGGCCAATGTCATGATCCCCCGGATGGTTGTGCTTGTCTCAGGGCAGACTTTTCGCGCGTATATGAAGGCAATTCAAGAATAATCGACGATGATTGACGCATAGAGGCAGTTCCCATTTTCCCGTTTCCAGACAGCAACCGGCTACACAAGTCCGGTTTTATCCAGTGAGTTGGCCGGAATGACAGACTCCGATATTCTTGACAGCCGGTATTCGTGGATGCGGCTTGGTTCGACATTGGCGATTGCGGTGATCGGCAACGTCGGAATGTGGGCAATCATCGTTATCATGCCGGCAGTGCAAAGCGAATTCGCGATTGCACGGGCGGATGCTTCTCTTCCCTACACCCTGACGATGGTTGGCTTCGGGCTGGGCAACCTGGTGATCGGCCGCATGGTGGACAGGTGGGGAATCACCGCAGCGTTGATCGCGGCCGGACTTGCCATCGCAACGGGTTTTGCGCTCGCGGCGCTGAGCGGCTCGTTAATTATGCTTTCGGCAATGCATTTCATTATCGGGTTGGGCACTGCGGCGAGTTTCGGACCGTTGATCGCGGATATTTCTCACTGGTTTTACCGCAGGCGCGGCATCGCGGTGGCCATTGCCGCAAGCGGAAACTATCTGTCGGGTGCGATCTGGCCAATGGTGTTGAGCGGGATCCTGAGCGATCACGGCTGGCGAGCGGTCTACATGGTGCTGGCGGTTGTGCCGGTGCTGCTAATTGTTCCGTTGTCGATGCTGCTCAGGCGCCGGGTTCCTGACGGCGCGACGGCGCACGCCAACAGGTTGTCTGCGGCCAATGCCCGGTCTGTCAGCTTCTCGCCGCGCACCTTGCAGTGGATGCTCGGTCTGGCCGGCGTCGGGTGTTGCGTGGCGATGGCGATGCCGCAGGTGCATCTGGTCTCGTATTGTACCGACCTTGGATATGGACCCGCGGTCGGCGCGGAAATGCTGTCGCTGATGCTGATGGGCGGAGTCGTCTCACGGCTGGTCTCGGGACTGATCGCCGACAGGCTGGGTGGGGTCAAGACCCTGCTTATCGGTTCGACGCTGCAATGCATCGCGCTGTTTCTGTATCTGCCGTTCGATGCGCTTGTTCCTCTCTACATTGTCAGCCTGATCTTCGGCCTGTCGCAGGGCGGGATTGTTCCGAGTTACGCGCTGATTGTCCGCGAATATCTCCCGGCAAAGGAAGCTGGTGCAAGGGTCGGCTTCGTAATCATGGCGACGATCACCGGAATGGCGCTGGGCGGGTGGATGTCCGGCTGGATCTACGATCTGACCGGTTCCTACCAGGCGGCCTTCCTCAATGGCATCGCCTGGAATTTCCTCAATATCGCAATCATCGCGCTGCTTTTGTTCAAATCACGGGTGAGACGCGGTGAGGCTGTGGCGGTTTGAAGCAGGCGAGGGTGGTTCCAGTAAATACCGGATCCGCATCTGGAGCGGTTCGATAGGTTTGTCCCAGAGCGGGTAAATCACTATTGATTTTATTATATAATTTGTGGCTTCTCGATTTGTTTTGTCTCTGAAGATTTAATTGGTCTGTCCCAGAACGAGGTCCGTAAAACAAGGCATAAAAAAGGCCCCGAAAACGGAGCCTTGGCAAAATTCGAAAACGAAGGGGTTCTATGTAGACGCAGTATCGAACGTTAAATTCTTCAGATCGCTACGTCGATAGTATCGTCCTGATCGAATGCCCGGGTCATAGCTTGGCTTGATGTTCAGCAATTCCAGACGACGCGCAATCGCATCGGCTCGGGTTCGATAAAGCGATGCGATCCCGGCGATTGAGATGTGAACACGCTTGAATTCCTCAAGCGATTTGGGATCGAGAAACGGTTGATTCCGACGAGTAAGAGGATTGTATCTGGTGATGGGCGGTAGAAATTTGCTAGCGACGAGTGGGTACACTTTGTATTGTGTGGTTTTTAAAACGGCAGCGGCTTCAGCGATGGTAAGAAGCTGATCGTCGATTTCCTCTTTTACCAAACTTCGTCGTTTTTCCTTTGCGGACTTCCAATGAATGTAAAGATTGGGAAAAATCAGGGGGCCGTCAATCCTTGCGATGTCGTGCAGTTGCCCGGTAAAGATCATTTCGACCAGGTCACGTAGCTGGCAGTTGCACCTTTGTGTCGCCTTCCAGATAGGTAGGTACCCTTCAAGATCGGTTCGGATTTCAGCTCTTTCGAAAAGGCGGCGCTGAAACTCCAACAAATCCTCCTTCTTGATGCGCGTGTAGGCGCGTTTGTCTCCGCGATCAGCCTCCACTTGCCGGAGAAAACCAGCCTCGATCATCTCGTGAAGCCTCCTGCTAGTCATTTTCAGGAAACTCTCTGCCTCGGTGATACAGAGAGTTTCCTGCGCCGCCTGAAGAATGGGCTTCGCCAGCTCGGCATCGAAGCAGGATTTATATCCTGGCACTTCGCCAGTCGCCAAAATTCCAGCACCTTTCAGGAGCTCGACCACACGGTTTTCCATCAAACCGTATTCAACGCTGGCCGACCGAACGTTGTGAAGGTAACGCTTGCTGGCTGGTACGATGACAAGCTGACCCTCTCCCAACGGTGTGTTTCTTTCGCCGATGTCTTGAAAAAGCTCAACAAGCGTTGAGTGCGTTGGCGAATTGAGGTGACGCCGAAGCCATCGCGGGATTGGGTCAAGGGGATAACGCACATGGCGCGACTTCATAGAGTTATCTCGCAAAATCGCCGAGACCTGTTGTGACATATGATCCTGCCCGCATTTTGCGCAGCTGAAGCCGTATTCAACAACATCAAGCTCATGAGGTGCGTTATGCTCATCATGAGCGGCATTCCTATATCGATGAAGAAAGCGCCCGAGATATTTGCAAAGGTCGGCGGCGACATAAGCCTCCAACTCGTCGAGAAAGGGGCAGGTCTTCGCTCCCCTGATGCGGGCGATCAAGTAGCTGTCCAGCTCCCTCGGACAGTCTGTTTTGGACTCCCCGGCGTCATCTTTGAAAAGATGTGGGTTGCTTTCGACAAAACGTGCGAAATCATCCTGTCCGCTTTCGCAAGGCACTTCCGTGATGTGCGAACCATGAACCGGGCATGTCTTTACACCTCGTGTCTCCCACCATACCCGAACATATGGGCGGGCTACTCGGCGACCCTTGCCATTTCGATAATCCTCTTGGATGCATTTGACACAGAAGCGATGGATTCTGCCCCTGCGGTTTTCGCGGCTGAACAAGGCTTCTCCAAGATGGAAACCATGCGACACATGGCCTGTGCGCACGGCGTAGCGAGCGAGGTTGTCGCACTCATATCCCGACCACGCCGCCAACAACGCGATAGCTTCTGGGTCGCCGCGAGCGATGGATGACGTGGTTGCATCGGTGAAACCCAGAAAGATGTCCAGAGAAGGGTAGCCATTGGCGGCAGCGAGGCGTGACGTAAATCCGAGTGGCGTTTCGTCGTTGTGAAACATGATCGAGACAGGCAACTTCATCGGTGCTTCCTTTGTTGCGAAGATGTCAGGTCCAAGACCTCAGACGAGGTCAGCAAGTGCGTGACTTGGGACGAGATCGCGCCATCGGTCAGCGGTAAAGACGTTGTCACGGGGCAAACACCCGGTGTCCCGGCCGTAGTTTCGGGCGAACTCCTTCATCGATACTGTTGCCCGCTTCTTTTCGAGCGCATGGAAACAGGACTCCTGAACTATCGCGATAATCGACCCGAAAGACCCGCTGCCGGCGAGACAAAGCCGCTCAATGAAATCCTCTTCAATCAATTCCGGGGCCAGTTCCAAACTGCATCCTTCAACGGCAACAGTGTTGAGAATGTTTGCGATCCAATGAGCGTCTGCAGGGCAACTAAGGGCTCCATATCGGCACACCGAGGAGCGATTAGCCATTTGACGGTCACCAGTGTGCAATTTTGCCAGTTCTGCCACTCCTGAATAGATTGTATGCAACGGCCAGTCCGTCCCCTGGATAAGGCTCTTCAGAGTGTCTTGCACGTGGCGGATCGTGATGGCGGTGTTGTGCCTGATTACGTGTTGCATTTCATCGATGTGAAGGTACTTCACGCCACGCTCGCGCAGTTGGGTCTTTACGGTTGCATAGAGTTCGTCTTCGTATCGGCGGCCCTTCGTAGGCAACCCCATCGCTGTCAGGATTGTAACTGCCAAGGCCCTTGTACTGCAGGGGCGAGGCGCATCGATGCTGAGTACGGGCGAGGCGGTCTCCCCATATTCGTTTTGGTAGGGTTGGAATTCGGGCATTGTGGCAAAGTGGTATTGGAGCGACCGGGTTTTCCCGCTTCCCGAATCCCCGATGAGGAAGAGAGCGCGCCGTTTAGAGCCGAACCCGCTGTTTTCCCAATCGGCAACGCTTTTTACCAAGTCCCGGAGATAAGAAACGAGCTTCTGGTCCCGTCCCGTGCTGATATAGGTAGCCCGAACGCTCATTCTGATGGCGGCGAGGTCCTGATCGTCGATGTGATTTTTCTGGTTCATGTCAGTCTTCCTCATTGTAATCGAGCGCCGAGATTGTTGGGTTTGTCCTTGGTGCACCTGCTTCCCCGGTCAGGGATGCACCAACTGCAGAATCGGATAGCGTTTTGTTGATTGGTAGGGCGTACTTCGATTGGCCACGGAGGGAATCAACGGGGTAGGCAGGTGCAGGGAGGAAAGCCTGTGGTTGCTCACCAGGCTTCCCACCTCGCAATACCTCACGGTTCAAGCGCTCGATTTCCTCGGGACTCGGAATTGTCGGACTCAAGAGGGCGCGGGTAGTTGTGTCCTCTCCAGCCTGTCGCATCCTGTTGATGGCCTCGTATCGCGCCGCCATTCCCTGTTCGGTCTCGGCGGCATTGTGCGCAAGCTCTTCTTTTCGTGAAGCGATCCATTCTGCGAGCGAGACATCGTCATTGAGGCCGATGGTGTTTTCTACGGTGAACCAACCTTGATCTCCCTTCACCGCAATCCAACGCACATTTTGCGGATCAGTCTTGATTTCAAACTCCATCTTCCCGTGCCGCCTGCGCTGCGCGTTGAGCTCGTCACTGCCGTATGGAATGTTTTCGTAGGTGATGCCGTTGTCGGAGATTTTCCGTTTCGACGGCACACCGAAGATGTGAAGCATTTCCTCGTCAGACGGGACGTATTTGACGGCAAATTCTTGAGTTGCCCTCACCCACGCATTATGGGGAGATTGCCCGCCAAGTGAGGCATGAGGCTTGTTATGATAGATGTCGCAGATCGCGTAGGTGAACATTCGAACGAGTTCGTCTGTGGTCACAGAGGCGAACTCTTTCGGGTCATAATCCTCTTTCTCAGCAACAGAGCCGAAGGTGCGACCGTCAAAAAAATGTGCGACCATCGGACCAACGGAATGAAAGAGCGACTCGATGAATGGTCGGCGCGCAGGGTCACCCGCTGGCGGGTGGGTATAACCGACCTTAGCGGCTTTCAGCACTGAGCGTGTCCGGTCAGCAATGAATGCCGAACCATTATCCGAGTAGACTTCTTCTGGCCTCAGCATGCCGATCCAAGGCGTTCTTGCACCCACTGACGCAGAGAGTTGCCGCTTGTCCGTCATGATCATACGCAGCGCAGCGACTGCGGCGTCAGCACAGGGATTGAAGGTTGCCTTCAATGCCAAAACGTACCTTGTCGCGACGTCGATTGCCGCGACGAACCAGATGCGAACTTTCGGAATGTTTTTTCGAATAGTCTCTGGCAGTCCTTCGTAGATTCCTGTTTCCACGAGAAGCGTCATGAGATCGAACTTAACTTCATCGATCTCTACGCGCTGCCCTGGGGCCGCAATGTTGTATGCCCGCAGGTTTCTAGCGTACTTGTCGATGGCCCACTTCTCGCCGTAGCGGCTTGCGTCCTTTTCGAACTCGTCGAAGCGGTTGATCATGGATTCAAATTTGGTTCGCGAAACCTTGTGGAGCTTGTTGGCTCGCGTCTTGTTAAGCTCGAACAATTCCGCGCAATACATCAGATAGCAGTCTGATTTTCGGGGCCTGGTCCGGGAGAGGTAACGGCGTGCGCCACGGTGTGCGACTGACATACTCTCCGGGCAACTTGCAAAAAGACGTTGGCCGGGGCCGTGATGGCGATGGGCCAGTGAAAGGGTTTCTCGGCCGCATTCCATGTATTTGGCATAGTCGCGGTTAAACTGGCGCACAGAAGGCGCATTGAATGATGTCGTCGCTTGGTCTCCACGCTTGCGCCTTGGGCCGTGCGGACCCGAGTTAATTTCATGCGCCCACTTGTCGAGCAGTGGCTGAAGTTTGGCTGCGGATCGCGGGAGCTCCTTCCCAGCCTTGAGGCATTCTTCCTCGTAGCGCAGAATGAGTTTTTCGCGGAAAATTGGCAGGGAGCGCTTCTCTGGATTAAGGTCTTCGAACCCCTCATCACCCCAGACAAGGCGAAGCTTTTGTTCAGATACGCTGTTGTATCCATAGCAAATGGATGCCCGCTTTTCCGACAGACTTCTGTGGATTTCCGCGTGGGACATGAATGCCACTTGCCCATCGGTTTCGTGGCGGACGACGTAGCCGTCTTTCTCGACCCTCAAGGGGATGTAATCCATGCCGTTGGCCGTGAAGCGGTCAGTCGGATTCATCTCGACAATTGGGTGGCGATAGATGCGTGTGGGTACAGTAAAGTGTGTCATTGAAGCTTTGCCTCTTTTGAAAACGTGATGGGTTCTTGCGGCTCTGTCGTCACGAAGACGCTTTGAGCCAGGTCAGTTCGGAAATGCGTTCTGTGGAAAGCGGAACCAGCAGACCATGATCGATCAACTGCCAAACCGCATTGCGGCGGGCTCCGAGTTCCGAGCAGTCTCGGAGCAGTTCGCCGAACCGAAAACGACCAACGAGCTGCCCCGCGATCGAACGGGCCGTTTTGTATTCGGTCTCATCGAAATGCTCCCGCGAACGCAGGATTTCGTGTGCATTGTAAAATGCATCATAGGTCGCATCCTCCTCTGTCATGAGGCGCAGGTCGTCGACCACATGAGAGAAATCTTCCCTTGCAATCCTCTCGAACATTTCGAGGATTTGCTTCTGCTTTCGGGCGTGTTTGACCGCGACAGCCACACGGTGGCCATCGTTGAATACAACGTAGAAATCGAAGGTGTGTTTATGCACCACCCCGTCATCGTCTGCGAATGGCAGGACGGGAAATTGGGAATGAAGTTCCCGCACGTCGGAACGCGCCTGGGTGATCGTTGACACACGATGTTCAAGCTCACTTTCGTGATAGACCACGATGCCATTGGAAACGGTGAAGCCACGTGCTGTCTTGGCCTGTCGAATCGCTGGACGGCGCGTCGCGTATCCTTCGGTCGGTTCATTCCAAAAAACGGATTGGCCGTCGTCGGTGCCGCCGCGATATTTTGCAGTCTCCTGCCTCAGTACGGCCGTGCTTCATCTTGAGTTGCACAAGGGGAGCCTCGTACGTACGGAGGATTTCAGCGGATGGCACAGGGGCGCGGCGGTGACCGACGATAAAACCAAGTCCGGCCTTCTTTAGCGCAATGTTTTGAGCGACCTTATGGGCGAGGTTCATCGGTAGCTCCTCCAATCGTTGTCATTGTGCGTTGATTCAGATTCTGCTTCGGCCAATTGGTGGGCAATGTGAGAAGGCGTACAAAGTCCGAGCAATCGACCAACGTCGACCGCGGTGACCGGGACCTGGCAATCGGAGGAGTTCTCCAGCCAATAAAGCAGGTCGGTTTCCTGTTGTGTCAGATATTTTTTGGGCATGGTGACCCCTTTCCAGTACACGCGGGATGAACCGCGAGGGATTGAACGAATTGATCTCTGAACGGACGGCTCAGAGGGCTATTCGCGTCACAGTCTGGAAAACAGGCACAGCAAAACGGGCAATGATATTGCCTGGGAAATCTGTGCAGGGGGTAAGGAAGGTATTCATAAGACCACCGTGTTCAAAACATCATATCGAACGGGTGGGTCGTCAGCCTTAGCTCGGCTGACACATGAGCATCAGCAAGCTAAAGGGCTAACGGCCCTTTGTTCCATTCGTATCGTTGAAGTCGCTGCCGTGTTCACGTTGTGCTCCATTTCTTAACGGACCGGCTTTCTACGCGTCAAAAATTAACGATAGTCGAATCCGATACTTAAACATTTAGGCATATCGATTATTCTGCAGCTGGCCACCATCGCGAGCGGCAGCCAGCTGCAGACCGCTAGCCATCAAGTCGAGATGGATGCGGGTTTGGTGACTGGTTTCAAAAGCGCCCTGACTTCATCGCCTTCGACCCTGCCCTTGGTCATCAGCCAATCAACGAGACATTCAAGATTAGAGCGATGATCAGCCAAAATCGACGTCGCCCGATCGAACTGCTCTTTCAGCCTTTCATCCACACGACCGCGCAATTGGGTATCACTGGCTCGGAGATTTTCCAGGGGACGGGCTCCATTTCCGATATCGACCACCAAGCTTTCACCGAAGCCAAAATGTCGCTCAATCCTCGTTGCCAGATCGCTTGCGATCGCCAGGTCCGATCTCGCAACTCCGCCAGCCCCATCAGCTTGGTTTCCGAAGACGATGTTTTCGGCAGCGATGCCACCGAGCAACATGGCGATTCGATCTTCGTACCAATCGAGCGTCTTGACGACATTATCGATCGGGCTGCAGGCTGCTGCTCCCAGAAGGCTTCCGCCTCCATTCTGCGTGATGAAGCGCTCGATATAGACATGATGCAGAACATCCGATGACAACAGCACACACAAGATTGCATGCCCTGCCTCATGGACGGCCATCCGCCTCAACTCGACGGCACTGAGGGCACGTCTGGCAGGCATGACTTCCATCAGCAGACTTGCAGTCACAGCTACACCCTTGCGCCTTGCGAGACGACGAACATCCCTGGCTACTTTCATGATGTCAGCACCCGACCAACCACGGCTGAATGCGACGAAGTCAGCAAGGTCACCCTCGACTTCATGACCAGCCAGATGCTGCCTCAGGATACCCACCCTTGCAATGTCATCAGGCAAAGGAATCTGAATGGTGATCTCCAGACGACCAGGCCTGAGGAGAGCAGGATCGATTGCCTTGGGGTCATTGGTCGCTCCGATGACAACTACTCCCTCACGACCTTCCACAGGGTCAAGGCATTCGAGCAAGGCATTAATCGCTTGCCGTTTGTAATCATGGTGATCGCTGTCAGTGCCGATATCGCGGCTACCCATTGAATCGAACTCGTCGACAAACAAAATCGCCGGCGCTTTCTTGGTTGCTTCCAAGAAGCTTGCCCGCATCGCTTTGAGAAAATCACCAAGATGCCCTCTGGCCTGCCAGCGCCCAGCTGATGCAACCACAAGATCAACGCCACAGGTGTCAGCAAGTGCCTGGGCGTAGGTGGTCTTCCCACATCCTGGAGGCCCGTAGATCAACGCACCACGGTCCACATCCTCCCATGCGATGACACCCTGCTGCCAGGCTGCGATGTCCTCAGCTAAACGAAGACCCCAATCCTTGGCGATTCCGTAGCCATGCATGTCGTTCAAGGTGACTTTTGGCTTTGGCGCAACCACGGTGGCTTCAGCTTCAAGCATGGCCTGCTTCTTGAGACGTCGGATCGAATTGATCAGCGGACGGCCTTTTCGGAATGCGAACTTGATTGCTTCCAATGACTGGTCGGCGAGAAACTCGGCATGCGCTTTTGTCATATCTGCGATATCAAGAGTCTTGGCCGCGGCGAGATAATGATCGACCTTCGGTGGATCGATCATCCCGAAAAAATCGGCCAGTGTCCTGATCTTCGGTGGAACATCTTCCAGATTAGGCACGAAGATAACGACCTGTGTGGCGGCCCTGACCAGATCGAAAACATCGGGTTTGAACCGCATGTGTTCAAATTCCTCAATGAACGTAACAACCTGCTTGTTTTCCCACTCCGCGATCGGCGAAGAATTGATGGAAAGCAGTTCGCCCATAGCGGTCTTGTAGTACGGGATTGCGTCCTGCTCATTCACAGCCAGGATCGCGACAAAGCTGGTTTCCGGGCGGCGAAGAAATGGACGTAGAGCGGACCTCAGTCCACACATGGCGACAGCAACAGGAAGCATGAGGCTTGAGCTCATGCGGGTTGGTAGATGGGTCATGTTCATCTCACGAAAATGGTAATTGATAAGGGCTAGTGGCGGTAGTTCACCGCACTATTCGCCGCACCATCGTGTTCGGCCTGATCGGACCTTCATCGAGATCAACATCAACAAAACCCTGAAGGATCAGGGCGGCAATTCCAGCCACTGGTTTTGTCTCCAGGAAAGCCTTGAGGCATTCCTGAAGCGGCATCGAGCCCACATCATCGAGGGCAGCCAGAAGGCGAATTCGATCACCCAAGGGGACCATCTGATTTCCATATCTCAGCAGGTCCTTGGCATTTCGCAATCTGAATCCGTCATAGACATCGTCATGGGACAGCAGTCGGTAGCGAGCGCCATTTCGCTCGGCCTCGATTTCCATCATGGCGATGTCGACAGATGGCGCTCGATCAGGTGCATCAACGAACGTTGTGCTGCCATCGCGGTTAGCGACGAGAAAATCAGGCACAACTGGCTGATTTTCAGTGCCAAGATTGAACGGCATTCCGCACCATGAAGCCACTGCTGCATCGACATCGAAAAGACAGGCAACATCTCGCGCAACTTGTGAACGGTACACAGGAACACCATCACATTTGATGGTCGCGACTGGATGGAAAATGCGGAAGGATTGGGAGTTTCTGACAGCACTGAAACGGGCTGTTGAATTTGCAATACCCATAATTTCCTCGAACGAAAACAGGTTGATCACCACCGCGGCCAGCGCGGCATGGCGGGATCAGGATATTCGCAGGAGGTGGGTAAGGTGCTTTTGCATGAGCGAACAAATAGAGAACATATTTTCCTGAGTCAACACTCGGCTGTGATTTTTCTGCGATTCTCGTATTCTGGGCACCAGCCAGAGATGGCCGGCCAATGCACGGAGTCGCTTGCTGTTGCCCCACATAGCTCCGGTTACGGTGGAGCGGGGGCATGTCACTATGTCTGATATATCGGACATAGGCGTTCTTTCCCACCATTGCGGACCTGGCGCGACATAAGGAAAACTGATGCTCTCGTTGACTGATTTTATTGCCTGCCTTCCGGGCGTTAAGCCGAGAAAAGCTCGGGAGCTCATCATGGACGGCGACATCCTCACCAAGGAACAGAAACGCGATATCTTCCTGCGCAACCGAAACCTGCTCGACACAGTCTATTTGATAGGTCCAGACGCTGCAGGGGCTGTCTTGGAAGCTTACCGAGCAGGCCAACTGCCTATGGGACGCGGTGAATGCGTCCAGGTTGCCCCGCAGGCCGAGCAGTACCTTGAAAATGCCGACAGCCTTAGGGAGCAGATTGCTGAGAGACAGCGAAAGGAAGCGTGCGTGAAGGATATCTCCCTCGTGGAGGAGCGAGACTTTGTCGATAGCAGACTCCTTGATCGTATCTTTTTTGAGAACACTCCAAAAGGGCAAGGAACGCTCAAGCTGGCAGGGATCAATGTCACCAAGACCGTACACGGCTATCGGTCTAACAGTGGCAAGAGCACAGGATACGACGTGAGTTTTCATTGGACCGGATCGGATGGGCAACCCGCCAGTTCTGGCACAGGCAAACCACCAGAGGCGTTTAACCGGCGGAACGATGAAGAACGCAACTGGGGACTGCCAGAGTAGCGAGATGTTGGACCCAATGTTAAGGTTGTATGCGAGTCGCAACCATCAAATATTGGTAGCAAACTGACGGCTCACCTAAGCTGGAGAAGCGTGCCATTTTATGAGCTTCTCGTGATGATGCCCAAAGGGGAAGACGGTCTATGGATAAGAAAACGATTGATGCACTTGACCGTGCTGGTGTTTCATTTTCCGCGAGCCTCCCTGTGCCAGGCGGCGGACATACGATTAGTCTGAAGGCAGATGAACTTGAAACCTTCGTCAAAGATACAGATGCGTATTCTGCTGCATTTTTCGGCGTTTCGAAGGAACTCTACCTTCAGTGGGTGGACTCTGAAGGAACGGTCCAGTGTTCGGCAAATACGGTGGCAGGAGACCGTTGCAAGAACACGGTCTCAGGCTTCATCCACCAAGATATCGAGGATTGGATGAAAATGCTTGGTGGGTACTGCGCCGTCCACGGTGGCGAAGGCTCGTCTCGCAAATAGCCGGGACAAAAGCGATTCTGTGTCGGTCCTCATCGACGGTATTCGCTATCATCCGTCAACTCGCGATGTTGGACGAGCCGTGCAGGTCGGGAAGCGCATTGTGGCCTCGTGGTCTGAGCGAGCGCCAAGTTTCCGCAGCCATGGGGGCGCACAGTTTTTTAAGATGTGCCACCTATCCAATAAATTCGCGCTGGGAACATGGAGATGGCGACAATGTGCTTCGAGAATGAAGAAACCACCGAGATCATAATTCAAGGTCTCTCCTTTCATGAGGCGAGAGATTTCGACGGGGAACTCATTGGCCTGTTTTCAAACTGCGATGCAGCGCTGGCAGCACAAAAAGATTGCAACATCAAAAAGATGGTCATCAAAAAAGAGTTAAGCGAGGAACGCAGTCTACAAATCGTGTCGTGCAGATTTACCACAATCGATGATGATGATTTCGATGTGTTCATCGTTCGAACCGAACAAGGAACTTATGGGCCAGATGTTGATTTAGAGACTCTAACCAAAGAGGCAATTCGGGATACGCCCATGGCACCTGGAATCTAAGTCAAACACTTTTTCATTTGCTCAATTACCCATGGGTGATCGCGATTTAACCTTGACCAAACCCCATTTTCTGCTTCGTATTTCTCTGCATCTGCAAGCCATTCCATTGCACTATCAACCGCAGCTTCTACGCCTTCGAGCGCTAGCAAATGGGGTTTAGATAATGCAGTGGTTACAGCCCTGCTACGTTCGACAAGACCTACTTCTGTACACCACGTGAGATGTCGAGCATAGAATGGCGCAATATCTTCGGAAACATACCAGTTAGCCCCAGGCTGTAAATTTGTTTGTTTTGTAATCGATTCTTCGTGCTTCATTGTTATCTCCTGTCAAAATTATTCTCCACAAATATCGCCGGCGCAATTTTCACTTGGATCGGATATCTTGATTGCAAGGTTCAAAAACAACGATACGGAGCAGCTCCGAAGATCGAAAAGCTAGCAGGGCGCAATCTTTCGAAGCGCCATGATCCGGGGTACCATTTGAAACCCATTTTGATTCAAGGTGCTGATGGTAACCCGGATAACGCTCGCCGATCTGTTTCCCTGCGATGATCAAACCATCCTTGTTGCCAAGGATGCGATTGACGGATCGCGCTGTCACATCTCGGAGGTCGAGAATGGGTTGCGATGCGGATGCGTGTGCTTTGCCTGTGGGCGTAACCTGATCGCCAAGAACGGTGGCAACGAAGCCCGCCTGATGCATCATTTCGCCCACCGTCCCGATGATCAGTCACTAAAATGCACTGCTGCAGGTGAAACTGCCCTCCACATTCTCGGCAAGGAAATCATCAGCAAACATGGGCGAGTGACGATGCCTGAGACCCATGTCATCGATCATGACGGCAAGCGTCGGGTCGTTAGCTATCGGAAATCGATTTGCCTCAAGGACATCCATCTGGAAAAGGCAGAGGGGGAGATCGTCCCTGACATCGTTGCCACAACACCCAATGGCCGGCGACTGTTCATCGAAATCAAGAACACACACGCATGCCCTCCTGAAAAGCTCCAGAAGCTTTCTCTCATGGATGTTGATGTGCTCGAAATCGACGTTTCAGGATATGGTGATTATGAGCTGGAGCAACTCGTCGATGTAGTTCTTGATCTCGCGCCGCGCTCAGTTATCCAGAGCGAGGACTTGAATCGTATGGCCGCGAAGCTTGCCGAAGAGAAGGAGCGACGCGAGAAGGCACGTCGCAGAGAAGCGGAGGGCAAGGTCTCTGCCTATCGAGATAATCAAATAGGAAACTCGGAGAGGGCCGCCAAACTCGTTAAATGGATGATCAAAGTCGGGCTGGCAGAATACATGGACATGGATGACAAGCTTCCATCCGCTTTTCTCGTTCCTCGCCGCCAGTGGCAGGCGGCTATCCTCTACCGATTGATGTCCATCCAGTATCCTGAGACACTCGTAGCCAAGCGAATGTTGGCGCTACTTCGCAAACGGAACTGGGTCAAGCCGAGCCTAGAATTCATGCAAACGGAAGAAGCTGAATGGATCACCGCAATCGTCGATCCCAATTTTAAATCACCGCACCAGGAAATTCTAACTTACCTGAGGCGACTGCGCGGTGCCGAGATTGTTCATGAAGATGGCGCGATGCAGTTCGTCGCTGCATCATCGTTTATCAAGAGGGTCGCCAATGCTATGATATGCATTGAACGTCCTGATCAGCGGCGAGCGCAAGCGCAGGAACGTTTGAAATCCATCCACGATCTAATGTTGCCTGAAGACGGAAGATGGGTGGACTTCGACGCCTGGATGGACGAACGAGCCACCCAATACGGCACGACCTTGGCAACCTTTCTCCAGGATGAGCATAGTGAATTTGACGCGCTTATGAACATTCTGGATTCGATCCGCTTAGCAATCATAAGGATGCAGGGTTTCAGGCAGATGACCCCGCCTGATAATACAGTCGGTCTTCCGCTTGATGGACTATTCGCTCGTTTGCGAACGGCACGCCTTGAAGCCGAAGAACGAGCCGAACGTGAAAGAGCCGAAAAACTCAAGCAGGAGACCGATACGAGAGTTGTAGAGATAGTGGAGGCAGCGACCAAAGAGTTTGGCCATCCTGAGCCATGGGTAACTACGCCACTGCAAACACATGGTGGAAAAACACCGAAGGAAATGGCGGCAGAAAGCGCCGCAGAACTGACCAGAGGTTTAGCGGTTCTGCAAACCATCAGGGAGCAACGACTTATAGCCCAGCAGGCCGAAACCCTGCGAAATCGCATGCTCTCTGAACTGGAGGATTCAGCCCATCGTAAAATTTCGCGTGAGGATATGGCTCAGCTGTGGCTGAATCACTCGTCGAAGGAACTCGGTGGTGCCAAACCCGTAGATTTTTGCAAGGACGAGAAGTCGTTGAAAAATTGTCTTGAACTGCTCGACGCCTTCGTGAACGAGGAGAAAATGCGACGACGACATTGACAGTAGTCAATTCCTTCAATTGGAACTTCGCCCGCCCCAATACGGTGCTCTCCATCCTGCCTTAAAAGCCTCTGCCTCATCACAGAACGTCTATCCAAGTCAGGCGGCTATGCGCCTATCTGCTTTTGAAACAACTGAAGCTATATACAGCCGCTCAAAATCAGCCTAATGTGTTCAGTTAGAAATGAACAAACGGGGCGTAATAGTGGCAAAAATAGCCTACAAGATTTCTGGTCTGACCAAGAGATATGGAGAGGGTCGGTCGGCCGTCCATGCACTGCGGGGTGTGGACCTCGAAATCATGCAAGGCGAATTCATTGTGCTACTTGGTCCTTCCGGAAGCGGAAAGTCCACACTTCTCAACATTATCGGCGGTTTGGATAGAGGGACTGAAGGAACTGTCTGTTTTCAGGACCAAAATTTAACGGACATGACCGATGCGCAATTGACGCTGTATCGGCGCGATCACATCGGCTTTGTGTTTCAGTTCTATAACCTGATGCCCAGCCTCACCGCGCACGAGAATGTGGAACTCGTCACCGAGATTGCGGCCGACCCGATGGACCCTGACGACGCACTATCCATGGTTGGCCTCGGCAAACGTGTCGATCATTTTCCAGCACAGCTGTCAGGCGGTGAACAACAGCGCGTGGCGATCGCCCGTGCCGTGGCCAAGCAACCGGATGTGTTGTTTTGCGACGAACCCACTGGCGCTCTGGACAGCACGACGGGCCGCGCCGTGCTCCAGGTGCTGAAGGATGTGAACGAAAAACTGGGAGCCACGGTTTTGATCGTGACCCATGCGGCCAGCCAGGCGGCGATGGCCGACCGTGTGATCCACTTCGCTGATGGCAATGTCCGTGAAGTTGTGGTGAACAAAAGAAAGCTTACCCCAGACGAGATCGAGTGGTGAGCCCGCTCGATCACAAGCTGCTTCGTGACCTTTGGCGCATCAAGGGGCAGGCTTTTGCCATCGGCATGGTAATTGCAGTGGGTGTTATGATGCTGGTGATGATGACAGGTCTCGTCACGTCACTGAACGAGACACGGTCAGCCTATTACGAACGCTACAGATTGGCTGACATTTTTGCTCCAGTCACCCGTGCACCAGAACGTCTGCTCACGCGCCTTGCCGCAATTGATGGCGTCGGTACCGTCGAGGGGCGCGTAAAGGGTGGTGCGCTGATCAATTTGGCGGACACTGACCTTCCAGTTCAGGCGCAGGCGGTGTCCCTGCCCGATCTACGTGCACCTCAACTCAACGAGGTCTATCTGACAGACGGTCGGATGATCGATAGCGACCGTAGCGATGAAATATTGCTGTTGCAGAGTTTTGCCCGTGCGCACGACCTGAACCCAGGTGACCGCCTGTCAGCCACGATGAATGGCGCACGACGGACTTTCCGTATAGCAGGCCTCGCACAGTCTCCCGAATTTCTCTACACCACTGCTCCTGGCGAACTCGTGCCGGATGATGCCCGTTTCGGTGTAATCTGGATGAGCAATTCGGCGCTGGCCGCAGCTTATGACATGCAGGGCGCGTTCAACGAGGCGTTGCTTTCGCTGACACGTGGCGCAAACGAAGCGGCTGTACTCGCGGCAGTCGACCGTACCCTTGACGCCTTTGGCGGATTGGGGGCGTATCCACTTTCCGAACAGACATCAAACCGTTTTGTTACAGAAGAAATCAGCGGACTGGATGCCGCTGCTGTTGGGGTGCCGCCGATCTTCCTCGCTGTCGCGGCCTTCCTGCTCTACATCGTCATCAGCCGTATGGTTCAATCGGAACGCACCGAAATCGGCTTGATGAAAGCTTTTGGCTACAAGAACATTGAAGTCGGGGCGCATTACTTCAAAATGGTCATGGCCATTTCACTTGGCGGGGCGCTGGCGGGATGCATGCTCGGAATCCTCGCTGGCCGAGCAATGATTCAGTTGTACACGGCATATTTCAAATTCCCATTTCTGGTGTTTCAGCTCGAACCTTCTTCTTTCCTTATTGGTGTTTCGGTCTCTGTGATTTCAGCTTCTGCTGGAGGGATATTCGTACTGCGTCAGGTTTTTGCTCTGACCCCTGCCAGTGCCATGCGGGCACCTGCACCACCGGATTTTAGCCGAACAGGAAAGATCGGTGCGGTGTTTAATCGCCTGCTTGATCAACCAAGTCGTATGGTTCTGCGCCGGATAACTCGCCAGCCCGCGCGCATGGCAGGGGCAGTAATCGGCATAGCATGTGGCATGGCGTTGTCGGTATCGATGATAACAATCTACGCGGGATTTGACCGAACCATCGATTTGACATTTAGCGTGGTGGATCGCAGCGATGCCACCGTGAGCTTCACCAGTCCGGTAGCAGACAAGACAATATATGAACTACAGCGACTACCAGGCGTGACATTCGTTGAACCAAGGCGAACAGTCTCTGCCATTCTTCGAAATGGACTTCACAGTTATCGCGGCGCGATCGAGGGTATCCCCAAGAAGGCTCGGCTTTACCGTGCCATAGACAAAGACCTCACGCCCATTGAAATGCGACAGGGTGGAATCACCTTGTCTACATCGCTTGCGACAGAACTGCGCATTGCCCCGGGCGACACCCTCACCGTTGAAGTGCGTGAAGGACGCCAACCAGTTTTACAGTTGCCAGTCACCGGAATCGCGGAAAGCCTGTTGGGTTCCCCTGCCTATATGGACATGCAGGCTCTGAACCGTGCCTTGCGCGAACCAGGGCGGGTTTCAGGAGCATATCTATCAATTGACAGCGCAGAGGCTGGGCCAATCTACAGGGCTCTGAAGGATATGCCGACAGTTGCTGGTGTTAGTTTGAAATCAGACGCACGCGATGCATTCAAGGTGATGATGGACACTGGCGCGGGCGCAATCCGCTATGTGATGGGCGCAATTGCCTTCGTCATTACCTTCGGCATTGTGTACAATTCGGCACGCATTGCCTATGCGGAACGCGCCCGCGATCTGGCCAGTCTGAGAGTGATCGGGTTTACCAAAGGTGAAGCAGCCTTTGTGTTGCTAGGCGAATTGGCCGCCGTGACGCTTATCGCACTGCCTTTGGGTGCGGTGCTGGGTTACTTTCTTTCCTTCGGCATCGCCGCAGGATTTTCCACCGATCTATACCAGATTCAAGCAATCTTCGACCCTGGCAGTTATGGCTTCGCAGCTCTCGTAGTGATTGGCGCTGCCGTCACGTCCGGGTGGCTTGTAAAACGTGATGTTGATGGGGCCGAACTCATTTCGGCCTTGAAAACAAGGGAGTAGCCAGAAATGGCCAAGAAAAAGAAACGCTCACGTCTCTATCTGACCATAGGCACAGTTGTTTTGCTCGGGGGAGCGCTAGTCGCCGCATTCTGGCCGCGCGCAACAATGGTGGATATGGGTACCGTCACACGCGGTAAGATGGTTGTAACCATCGATGACGAAGGACGCACACGGGTTCGAGATTCCTATGTTGTTTCTACGCCCGTCGCCGGCCGATTGCAGCGCGTCCAGGTGAACCCTGGCGATCCAGTCATCCAGGGGGAAACCATAGTCGCTATAATGCGCCCCACCAATCCTGCCGCATTGAATATACGGACACGGGAACAGGCCTATGCCTCCGTCGACGCAGCCCAAGCATCACTGCGGGCGGCTCGCGCCGATTTGAACGCAACGATCGCAAACCGCGATCTGGCGAAGTCTGATCTGGAGCGATCCGAGCAACTCGCCAAGCGCGGCATTATCACTGATGCCGTGTTGGATCGGGCCCGTCAGGAAGCGCGTGTAGCAGAAGCAAACGTTGATACTGCTGAGGCCACCATTTCCATGCGGCAGGCCGAAGTCGCCAACGCGCAGGCTCAACTGATCGGATTTGAAGATCAGGGGGCAACTATTGCAGTGGGGGCAAAGTCAGACGATATCCCCATCAGCGCGCCGACCTCGGGGTATATCCTGCGTATTCTACAACAAAGTGAGACGACGCTTCCTGCCGGGGCACCCATTATGGAAATCGGCGATATCGGCGACGATTTGGAAGTCGTCGTAGAACTACTGTCCACTGACGCGGTTCAAGTTGCCGCAGGAGATCGAGTAATCATAGATGACTGGGGTGGGAATACCACTATCGACGGAGAGGTCGTACGGGTCGATCCATTCGGCGTGTCCAAATTCTCAGCGCTCGGTGTCGAGGAGCAGCGTGTCTCAGCCGTGATCCGTTTTACCGGGTCAACAGCAGCTCACAAAGGTTTGGGGCATGGCTTCCGTGTCGAAACGCGGATTGTCATCTGGGAGGACGAGAATACGCTCATTGTGCCAGCAAGCGCGCTCTTCAGAGACGAAGGCGAGTGGGCCGTTTTCCGAGTAACCAACGGGACAGCGGAATTGCAGACGGTAACTGTCGGGCGCAACAATGGTATCGACGCTCAGCTTCTCAAGGGGCTGAACGAAGGGGATCAGGTAATTTTGTTTCCGTCATCAGGATTGTCAGATAATATGCGAGTTACGCCGAGGCGGATAAATTGACGGGGAAATTACAATGGTTTTACTCCGACCACATCTTGAGTTGGTCATGGCTGAGGCCGAGGCATGTTGATCAACATATAAACCCAATCCACCTGCACTGAGCCCTTGAATGGGTTTCTCGCTATGAGTTCGTTGCCGACGCGAGTGGGAGACGTTCGGGGTCACCAAAATAGTGAGCTACCCCCCGAAATTCGGACACTGACATAAGCTACGATTTGCAGTCTGCTGATCTTCGACGAGAAGGAGATCAGAGATGTCGAAACGCAAGCAACACGCGCCTGAGTTCAAAGCGAAGGTCGCGCTGGAAGCCCTGAAGGGCGAGGAAACCGCCGCTGAGCTGGCGAGCCGGTTCGGGGTGCATCCAACGATGATCCATCAATGGAAACGTGCGCTGCTTGAGGGCGCGTCCGGCGTGTTCGAACGCGGCGGTCGAAAGAAGCCCGAGATCGACGAGGAGCAGATGAAGGAACTCCACGCCAAGATCGGGGAGCTGGCCGTGGCCAACTCTTTTTTGGAAAGAAAGCTGAAGCCCTGGGGCGGGAAGTGAGGCACGGCATGGTTGAACCCGATCACCCCCAACTGTCGATAGGCCAGCAGTGCAAGCTGCTGTCGATCGCGCGCTCGTCCTTCTACTACACGCCTAAGGGCGAGACCGAGCAGAACCTCGACCTGATGCGTCAAATCGACGAGCAGTTCCTGGAAACGCCGTTCTTCGGTGTCCGGCAGATGGCCTGGCATCTGCGCAACGATGGCCATCTGGTGAACGAGAAACGGATACGTCGGTTGATGCGCCTGATGGGGTTGATGCCGATCTATCAGAAACCCAATACCAGCAGGCCGGCGAAAGGGCACAAAACCTATCCCTACCTGCTCAAAGGACTGCGCGTGGATCGACCGAACCAAGTCTGGTGCTCGGACATCACCTACCTGCCCATGCGGCGTGGCTTTCTCTACCTCGTCGCCATCATGGACTGGCACACCCGTAAGGTTCTGGCCTGGCGCGTCTCGAATACGCTGGAGGCCGACTTCTGTGTCGAGGCGCTGAATGAGGCCATCCACAAGTTCGGCCCGCCGGAGATCATGAATACGGACCAGGGCAGCCAGTTCACATCCTTCGCCTGGACGGACCGCTTGCGCCGGACCGGCGTGCGCATCTCGATGGATGGAAAGGGCCGGTTCCTCGACAATATCTTCATTGAGCGCCTGTGGCGGACGCTGAAATATGAATGTGTCTACCTGCATGCCTGGGAGACCGGATCAGAAGCGAAGGCGGGCATCCGCAAATGGATGACGTTCTACAACCACCAACGCCCACACTCAGCCCTTGGTGGCAGACCACCTGCCGTGGTCTATTGGCTGAGAAAAGACGAAACCCAACCCGATCAGCAGGTGCAAAGAGTAGCTTAATTTACGCCAGATACTGTCCAAGGGATGGGGAGCAGCTCAGTGCTATGCCGTCGAAGGCTGAATCACTCTGGAAAATGGCGGGCATTGCTTGCCCGAGTCTCAACGTATGTGGCGACAGACAGTTAGGTCAAGGTGAAGCGCCCCGCAAATCATTCCGCTCCACAGCAGGCTAGATGCATAGCTTATGGCGACTAGAGACCGCGTCTTTGGAGTCCGAGGGGTGACCTCCTATCTCGGAGGTAGAAACTTCGAGCAAAATAGCAAATTCAACAGTTTTGACTTTAGGGACAGACCTACTAAAGCGTCAGAGACAAAACAGTGCTCGTAGGGACAAACCTTATGAGCGATTCCAGCATCTCATGCGTCCGGGCCGGAACGGACCCGGTTGACGGTGGTGATCCCGGAAGGATTCGAACCTTCGACCCCAGGATTAGGAATCCTGTGCTCTATCCCCTGAGCTACGGGACCACGCGAAAGAGTGCATACAGAAAACTGGGCGGTTCTTCAACAAGAAGAACTGCCCGGTTGTCATGTGATGATGCGTCGGTGCGGATCAGGCGGCAAGCGCCTTTTCGGCCAGCTTGACCCAATAGGACACGCCGACAGGAATGGCGTCGTCGTTGAAGTCGTAGGCCGGATGATGCAGACCGGCTGTGTCGCCATTGCCCATGAAGATGAAGGCCCCGGGGCGGGCCTCGAGCATGAAGGAGAAATCCTCTCCGCCCATGGTTGGCGGCTGGTTGCGTTCCACCTTGCCTTCACCGGCAACGCTTTCGGCTACATCGGCGGCGAAGTCGGTCTCGTCGGCATGGTTGAAGGTGACAGGGTAGTTGCGAAGGTAGTTGACCGAACCTTCAACGCCATGGGCGGCGGCAACGCCGCTGACGATCTCGTTGATCCGGGTTTCCGCCATGTCGCGCATTTCGGCGGACAGCGTGCGCACGGTGCCGGCCAGGTCAACTGTTTCGGGGATGATGTTGTAGGCTGATCCACCGATGAACTTGGTCACTGACACCACCACCGATTCGAGCGGATTGGCATTGCGCGAAGCGATGGACTGCAGAGAAGAAACGACGGCCGAGGCAGCGACAATCGGATCTATGGTCTGGTGGGGCATGGCGGCGTGGCCGCCGCGACCCTTGATGGTGATGTCGAAGATGTCGGTCGCCGCCATGATCGGACCCTTGCGGATTGCGAACTCACCGACGGGAAGGCCCGGCAGATTGTGCATGCCAAATACCTTGGTGATGCCGAACCGCTCCATCATGCCGTCATTGACCATTTCACGGCCGCCGGCGCCACCTTCCTCGGCGGGTTGGAAAATGACTGCGACCGATCCGGTAAAGTTGCGGGTTGCGGCGAGGTGACGGGCTGCGCCAAGCAGCATGGCGGTGTGGCCGTCATGTCCGCAGGCATGCATCTTGCCAGGGGTGCGGGAGGCCCAGGGAACGCCGGTGATCTCGGTGATCGGCAACGCGTCCATATCCGCCCGCAGGCCGATGGCCGGTCCGTTGCCACCGGGGCGCCCATGAATGATGCCGACAACCCCGGTCCGGCCAATGCCGGTAACGACCTCATCGCAACCAAATGATTTGAGCTTGTCAGCGACGAAAGCGGCCGTGTTGTGCACATCGTACAGCAATTCCGGATCGGCGTGGAGTGTGCGGCGCCATTCAGCGACCTCGTCTTTCAAGGAAACAACATCGGCGACAAGTTGCATTTTTCACCCCTATGGCTTCGTGATTTTATATCCGGCAAAGACGCCTGTGTGCATTTCGCCTTTTGCCATCTGACCGCCATATAGGCTAAGTAGGCGGTTATGACGAGTAAAAAGCGGTGGTTCGATCGCCTCGAGCCGGATGCGAAATGTCATTTCTACGGCGGGAAGCCGTTTAAAATGCTGGAAAACCGGGTGTCCAGAATGAGCTTGATGGTACAGATGCGCCGGATCGGCGCGGGAATGGTGGTTCTGGCACTGACGCTGCTGGTTTCCGTGGATGCGATGGCCACTCCGAAGATCGTTGTGGATGTGGGTTCGGGCCGGGTGATTGAGCACGAACAGGCGTTTCAGCGCTGGTATCCCGCCTCGCTGACCAAACTCATGACTGCCTATGTTGTGTTTTCTGCGCTCAAATCGGGTCAGATGAACCTCGAAACGCCGATTGCCATGTCTGTCCGTGCCAACAAGGAGCCGCCGAGCAAGATGTATTTCAAGCCCGGTCAGCGCTTCCCGCTGGATTCCGCGCTCAAATATCTGATGATCAAGTCCGCCAATGACGTGGCCATGGCGATCGCCGAGGCTGTTTCGGGCAGCGAGGAAGCCTTTGTCGCGGAAATGAACGCGACCGCGCTTCGCCTGGGCATGATCTCCACCCGGTTCGTCAATCCCAACGGTCTGCCCGGAAGCGGGCAGTACACCACGGTCCGCGACATGGCGGTGCTGGCGGTTGCCATTCGTCGCGAATTTCCGCAGTTCGCGCGGTACTTCAGCTATGAGGGGTTTGCGATGGGCAAGTCCACCTACACCAATTACAATCTGCTGATCGGAAGATTTCCGGGCGCCGATGGCATGAAGACCGGCTTCATTTGCGCTTCCGGGTTCAATCAAGTCTCCTCGGCGACCCGTGCCGGCAAGACCGTGATCAGCGTTGTGTTCGGCGCACCGTCACAGGAAGCCAGAGCGGAGGAATCAGCACGGCTGCTGAACAAGGCCCTGACGGCGACCGGAGCGAGTGGCATTACGCTTTCGAGTCTGACGCCTTATGGCGAGGGGCGCGACGTGGTGGCGGACATTTCTGGCGATATCTGCACCAAGGCGGCACGGGAAGCCCGTTATGAAGGCCGCGATGTCGAGGGTAAGATGGTGCTCAACTCGCCCTATATTCTACCCATGACCCGGGAGCCGCGCCTTGTCCAGGCACCTGCGGATCTGCCGTCTGTGAGCACCGAGATCGCCCTGTCGCGCATTCCGATCCCGCTGCCGCGGCCAACCGGTATGCTTCCCGGACAGGTCGAACCGTTTGCCGCATCGGCCTTTACGGCGCCCGCCAAAACCGCACCCGCCGCAACGGCCATGCCGCTGCGTTCGAGTATCCCGATCCCGATCCCGCGTCCTGAAATCTGACCCCGAGAGACTTGAGTGATGACCACCGAGAGCTCACCCGAACGCGACTGGAAGGCCCCGCGCGGTGTTCCCGTGTCGATCCTGACCGGATTTCTGGGCGCTGGCAAAACCACCTTGCTCAACCGGCTGATCAGTGATCCCTGGCTCAATGACGCCGCGCTGATCATCAATGAATTCGGCGATATCGGCATTGACCATCTGCTGGTCGAGAGCTCCGGCGACGGCGTGATCGAACTGTCCGACGGGTGTTTGTGCTGCACCGTGCGCGGTGAGTTGGTGGATACGCTGGCCGACCTGATGGACCGGATGCAATCGGGACGCATCAGGCCGTTTTCGCGAGTTGTCATCGAGACCACGGGTCTCGCCGATCCGGTTCCGGTCATGCAATCGGTCATCGGCCATCCGGCGCTGGGTCAATCCTACCGGCTTGAAGGTCTGGTCACCGTTGTCGACGCGGTCAATGGTCTCTCCACCCTCGCCGGACACGAGGAGGCGCGCCGTCAGGTGGCGGTTGCCGACACGCTGGTGCTGTCGAAAACCGGGCTTGTGCCGTCCTGCGACGAGTTGCGGGCGCGCCTGGAAGACCTCAACCCGCTGGCGCGGATTGTGGAGGCCGGCGATCCCGGGGTCACCGCGCAAGGCCTGTTTGACACCGGCGCCTATGACCCAGGCACCCGCGGTCTTGATGTGGCGCGCTGGCTGAGTTCCAAAGCCGCCGGCCATACAGATGAACATGATCATCACCATCATCATTCGCATGACGTGAACCGGCACAATGCCGATATCCGGTCGGATTCCCTCGTCTTCGAAAAGCCGATTTCACCCGACGCACTCATGATGTTTCTCGACCTGCTGGGCTCGGCGCATGGTCCCAATCTGCTGCGCATGAAGGGCATTATCAAATTGTCGGATGATCCGTCGCGCCCGCTTGTGGTGCATGCGGTGCAAAGCCTGATGTCGGAGCCGGTGAGATTGCCGGCCTGGCCGGAAGGCGCGCGCCCTGAGACCAGGCTTGTGGTGATCACAAGGGACATGCCTGAAGGTTTTGTCGGAGAGCTGTTCTCGGCGTTTGCCGATGAGCCCGGGATAGGGCGTCCGGACCGGGCCGCTCTTGCCAACAACCCGTTGGTCATTCCGGGCATGCCGTCACCGCGATAGGGCGGATCAGGGTTTCAACGTGTCAGGCCTTCTCTATCAAGAAGGCGTGACCGCCGTCGATCGCCTGGCTGCTTACAAGTTGATGGCCGTCTTCCTGGCAGAAGTGCGGAATATCGATCACCGCCAGCGGATCGGTGGTTTCGATCCGGATGCGCACCCCGGTGGCCAGATCGCGCAAATGCCGACGGGTGCGCAACACCGGAAGCGGACATTTGAGCCCGCGCAGATCGAGCGTATCGCCGCGGCTCAATTCTTGCTCCAGATTTTCCAGAACTGCTTTTTGGGTTGCTGGGCCTGAGGCTGCTGCTGTGCGGTGTTTATCTGTGCGGATGCCGCCGGATTGGGGGTCGGCACGGGTATGCTGCCCGGGGCAGGCGCCGGCGTTGCTTCTTCAGCCATGGCCTGCGCTTCAATCCCGGCCGCAGCGGAGGTTTCGGCGGGCGGTTGAGAGCTGGCGGCTTGAGAGCCCGGAGCCAGCGCCTTGAGGGGGTTGCCGGTCGAAAACAGGCTGAGAACCGGCACAGCAGCTGATTTTCCGCCATTGGCGGCGATCCTGGCGGCGGCTTCGGCCTCGCGTTCGGCGCGCCGGGCTTCGGCTTCCGCCTTGGCCTCATTGGCCGCGATCTGTTTGGCCTCTTCCCGGTCAAACCTTGAGGCTGCCTTGAGAAAATCCTGGTTCCAGTTTTGCTCGTAAGTGTTGTAGGCCGAAGCCAGGGGCGCCGGTACGCTTGCCGGCGGACATGTCGCGTTGGCCTGGAAGCTGGCGTTCTCGACCTGGGGGAACTGATTGAAGACGTATTGCCGTTCGCAGACATCCACTTTGGGTGGCCGTTTTGTCAGCTCGAAATGATCGTAGCCGACCTTCAGCATCTTCCAGAACTCGAAATGCTCGCTGTCGCGGTGCCGCGCCATATTTTCGGGTGTCATGCGGAACGGCAGCGCCTCGACCAGGAAAAACTCCTGCCCGCCCTTGAACGCGTCACGGGCGAAGCCGTAAATTTCCAGAACCTGTTCGTCGGTCATTGAATAGCATCCGGCCGACGAGCAGGCGCCATGCACCATCAGGTTGGAGCCGGTACGACCGTAAGACCGGTCGTAGCTGTTGGGATAGCCCATGTTGAAGGACAGATAATAGCTTGATTTCGGGTTCATCTGTGCCGGGTAGATCCGGTAGTACCCTTCAGGCGCCTGTCGATCGCCCTCCTTGAATTTCGGACCGAGCTTGCCGGACCATTTGCAGATTTCATAGGATGCAATGACGTCGTAACGGCCATTGCCCTTCTGCTTCCAGACCTCAAGGATGCCCTCTTCCTTGAAGATCCGCATCATGATCGGCGACCGCGTGCTCATGTCGTTCGCCTTCATCTTGTTGACGAGCTTGGCGGGCAGCGGATGTTCGACCTTGTTGGAGACGGAATCGAGCGCGTCCTGGCAACCTGTCAGGCCCAGTAGCAGTATGGGGAGGAATCGCAGCGTTCGCAGTTGGGTCATGGTGTCTCTTGAACTTCGCAATTGCCGGATTTCGGCGCGGGCATAGTGCTTTCAAAGCGGCATGATGCCGGGAATTTCAGAGCAACACTATTCCAAACATGGTTCATGAAGCCTTACCACCATGGCGGCAGGCCGCAAGTATGCTGTCCTTGGTGGCCCAGATACCGTTGCAAATGTGGCCCGATTACGGCGGTTGCTAACCGATTTGCCGTCCGATCTTGAGGAATTTCTGGCGCCGGTCCTGCCTGAGCTCGTCGCCGGAGCGGCCGGACATCTCTTCAAGAGCTGCCGCGATGGTGTCTCCGGCGCGTGCGATCACGCCGTCATGATCGCGATGGGCGCCGCCAACCGGTTCGGGAATGATGCCATCGATGATGCCAAGATCGCGCAGGTCCTCGGCAGTGATCTTCATTGACGTGGCTGCGTCACGCGCACGCGTCGCGTCGCGCCACAGAATGGACGCAGCACCCTCGGGCGAAATCACCGAATAGATCGAATGTTCAAGCATGTAGACCCGGTTTCCGGTGGCGATCGCTATGGCGCCGCCGGAACCGCCTTCGCCGATGATGATTGAAATCAGCGGTGCGCGGAGATTGAGGCAGGTTTCGGTCGACCGGGCGATGGCTTCGGCCTGACCGCGTTCTTCCGCGCCCACGCCGGGGTAGGCGCCCGCTGTATCGACGAGTGTGACCACAGGGATCCCGAACCGGTCGGCCAGTTCCATGACGCGGATTGCCTTGCGGTAGCCTTCCGGACGCGCCGAGCCGAAATTGTGGCGGATACGGGACTTTGTGTCATGGCCCTTTTCCTGGCCGATGACGACGACCGGTTGGCCGCGAAAACGTGCGAAGCCGGCCTGGATTGCCGCATCCTCGGCGAACTTGCGATCACCGGCGAGCGGTGTGAATTCGTCAAACAGGGTCTTGGCATAATCACTGAAATGCGGCCGGTCGGGATGCCTTGCGACCTGAGTCTTCTGCCACGGATTGAGTTTGCCATAGATTTCGGCCATGGCGTCGCGGGCTCTGGTTTCGAGCCGGGCGATCTCGTCGGCGGTGTCGATGCTCTCGTCCTCGGAGGCAAGTTTCCTCAATTCATGGATCTTGCCCTCCAGGTCGGAGATCGGTTTTTCGAAATCAAGGTAATGGTGCATCAAACTTCTTCCGCGCGGGTATCCGCAGTTTTGGGTCGCCGGGCACAGTCAATCGCAGTCAGACGGATCTGTCACGCGTTTGTTCTTCGCGTGCGAGCGGGCTTAATCGCGATTTTTTGTGGCTTTTGCAAGGGGGTGATGATCATTGACAAGTTGTCGCAGCCGCTCATCGAGGACATGGGTGTAGATTTGAGTGGTCGAAATGTCGGCGTGACCCAACAATTCCTGAACCACTCGGAGGTCCGCGCCCCCGGCCAGCAAATGGCTGGCGAATGCGTGGCGCAGCACATGCGGCGAAACCCTGGCCACGGGTATTCCGGCGCGGCTGGCGAGCTCCTTGAGATCTCGCGCGAAGACCTGACGTGACAAATGGCCTTCAGCCGAATTCGCCGGAAACAGAAATCCGGCGTCTTCCGCTGCATCGCCGATGGCTGCGAGCCAGGCATCGAGCGCCGCGCGCGCCGGACGTGACATCGGCACCATGCGCTCCTTGGCGCCCTTGCCGCGAACAACCAGAAACCGGCCTTCATCAGCAAGCACGCGGTAGGGCAGGCTCACCAGTTCGCTGACCCGCATGCCGGTGGCGTAAATCAGTTCCAGAAGTGCGCGAAAGCGGATGCGCTGCAATTCTTCCGTCTTGTCGCGAGCCATCTCGATATCCGTTTCAGCCTGCGCCAGCAGCCTGGAGACATCATCTATGCTGAGCACTTTTGGCAGCGAGCGGCTCTTGCGCGGAGAATCGATCACGCCGGTAGGGTCGTCGGCGCGCAAGCCTTCGGCGTGCAGGAACTTATAGAATTGCCGCAAGGCGGAGAGCCGCCGCGCCTGGGAGGCGGGAGAAAATCCGCGTGCAGCCAGGTCGCTGATAACCGAGCGGATGTCGTCAGCCTGGGCGCTGGCGAGCGTCGATCCGATGGATTTGAGCACAGCGGAAGCGTCGTCGAGATCGCGGCGGTAGGCTTCAAGCGTGTTGTTGGCCGCGCCGCGCTCGGCGCTCATCATTTCGAGAAAAGCTTCGGCATTGGCGGCGCTCAGATCGCGCATGGCAGGGAATGGCCTCGTCAGCGGTTAAGTTTTTCCGTGGGGACGCGCACGGTGACTTCGCGGTCCACCGGGTCGACGTAAATTACCAGTGCGAACATGGCGCCGTAGACGATGCCAACGATCACAGCGCACAAGAACAGGAATCGGAACAGTGAGGGCATAAGAACTCCGTCGAACTGGCAAGGATGCTGTTATGCGGCAGGGTGCGCGCCGATTCAAGGTGGACGGGACGGTCGGCTGCGCTTGACGTGCCGCCGGACATGGCCAATAGAAGGCGCCAACCATTGGATTTCAGCGCAAAGCGGTAAAGTCCAGGCGCAAAAGAAGGCATAATACCCGATAACCGCGCATGGTCCTTTCTCCAAATCGTTTGCGGTTTGCAAGGGGACGCGTCAAGGGTGGGGGAGAGTGTTGACGCAACCGCAGGCAAGTGTTCCGGAGCAGGATATCGCTGAGGCGCGGCGTGTGCTCGGCCGCCGCAATCTGGTGTTTGTCGGTCTGATGGGCGCTGGAAAATCCGCGATTGGCCGGCTTGTGGCGCAGATGCTTGATATTCCGTTTGTCGATTCAGACCATGAAATCGAGCGGGTGTCGCGGATGTCCATCCCCGAACTGTTCGAAGCCTATGGCGAACCGGAATTCAGGGCGCTGGAAGCGCGGGTGATCAAGCGTCTGCTCAAGACCGGTCCGCGTGTGTTGTCGACCGGCGGGGGGGCATTCATGAACGACGCCAGCCGCACGATGATGCTGGCCAACGGCCTGTCGGTCTGGTTGAAGGCGGATCTTGATGTGTTGTGGACGCGGGTATCCAAACGCGAAACACGCCCGCTGCTCAAGACCGTCAATCCCAGACAGACACTGTCAGATCTGCTTGACCAGCGATATCCGGTGTATGCTCAGGCGGACCTGACTGTGCAGTCGCGGGATGAGGCGAAGGAAACAATTGCCGCGGAAGCCATTGCCGCGATCGCGCGGTTCATTACCGACCAGGAAAAGGCGTCACCGTCATGAACTCCAATGCTTCCCGTGAAATCGTTCGCGTCGACCTCGGCGAGCGCAGCTATGACATTGTCATTGGCTCCGGGCTGATCGCCGAAGCCGGTGTCGAAATCGCCAGACGCAAGCCAGGCATCCGCTGTGCTGTCATTACCGACCGGAATGTTGCCGCAGCGCATCTGGACACATTGCTTGCGAGCCTTGCCGCCGGTGGAGTGGAAGCCGTGCCGCTGGTGCTGGAACCGGGGGAAAAAACCAAGCGCTTCGAAGAGTTGATCCGGGTTTGCGACCACGTGCTGGGCGCAAGGCTTGAACGCGGCGATGCGGTGGTGGCGCTGGGCGGCGGTGTCATTGGCGATCTATCCGGCTTTGCCGCCGGCATCGTGCGCCGCGGCATGGCTTTCATCCAGATCCCGACCAGCCTGCTCGCACAGGTGGATTCGTCGGTTGGCGGCAAGACCGGCATCAATTCGTCGCATGGCAAGAACCTGATCGGCGTCTTTCATCAGCCGGACCTGGTGCTGGCCGACACCGATGTGCTCGACACATTGCCGATCCGCGAGTTTCGCGCTGGATATGCCGAAGTGGCGAAATATGGCCTGATCGACCGTCCGGAATTCTTCGCATGGCTTGAAAAGAACTGGAGCGAGGTGTTCTTCGGCGGGCCGGCGCGGATTCGCGCCATTGCAACCGGGTGTCAGGCAAAAGCCGACGTGGTGGCTGCGGATGAACGCGAAACCGGTGCGCGGGCATTGCTCAATCTCGGTCATACTTTTGGTCACGCGCTGGAAGCGGCAACGGATTATGACGGGCGGCGACTGGTGCATGGCGAGGGTGTGGCCATCGGAATGGTGCTGGCACATGAGTTCTCCGCCCGGATGAACCTTGCCAGCCTGGATGATGCCGCCAGGGTCCGGTATCATCTCAATGAGGTTGGCCTGCCGACCCGGATGTCGGATATTGAAGGCGAGCTGCCTGCAACCGATATACTGATGAAGCACATCGGGCAGGACAAAAAGGTCCGGCGCGGTGCGTTGACCTTTATCCTGACGCGCGGCATCGGGCAGTCTTTTGTGGCCAATGACGTGCCGGCGGATGAAGTGTTTCGATTCCTGGAAGACAAGCGGGCAACATGATGCTGGAAACAATTGGCGCAATCCTGACCGACCACGGCCTGACAATTCTGGCGATCCTGATCCTCATCGGATTGTCGGGCTTCTTCTCCGGTTCCGAAACGGCGCTGACGGCTGCATCGCGAGCCCGCATGCATTCGCTGGAAACCAATGGCGACCTGAGGGCAGGGACCGTCAACATGCTCATCGAACGCCGCGACCGGCTGATAGGTGCGTTGCTGATCGGGAACAATCTGGTCAACATCCTGGCCTCGGCGCTGGCCACAAGTGTGCTGTTGTCGATTTTTGGCGACAAGGGCGTGGCGGTGGCAACGCTGACCATGACCCTGCTTCTGGTGATATTTGCAGAAGTTCTGCCGAAGAGCTGGGCGATTTCAGCTCCCGACAGGTTCGCCATGACGGTGGCGCCGCTGGTCAAGGCCTTCGTCCTTGTCGTTGGTCCGTTGTCGAGCTTCGTCAACTGGATTGTGCGTCACATCATGGCGCTGTTCGGGATTACCTTTGCGTCTGAAACCTCTATGCTGTCGGCGCATGAGGAAATCCGAGGTGCGGTCGATCTGGCGCACCGCGAAGGATCGGTGGTCAAGGCAGACCGCGACCGGCTTGGCGGCGTGCTCGACCTGGGCGAGCTTGAAGTTTCCGACGTGATGATCCACCGCACCTCGATGCGAATGCTCAACGCCGACGAAACGCCGGAAACCAATGTCCGCGCGGTGCTTGAAAGCCCCTATACAAGAATGCCGGTGTGGCGCGGCTCGACTGACAACATCATCGGCATCGTCCATGCCAAGGACGTAATGCGGGTGCTGGCGGAAGGCACCAGCGAACCGCACCGGATTGATGTGGTCAAGATCTCCCAGAAGCCCTGGTTCGTGCCGGATACGACCAGCGTGCCCGACCAGCTCAACGCCTTCTTGCGGCGCAAGGCCCATATTGCCATCGTGGTGGATGAATATGGCGAAGTGGAAGGACTGGTAACGCTAGAAGATATCCTTGAAGAGATCGTCGGCGATATCGCGGATGAGCACGACACCGAGGTTCAGGGAGTGCGCCAAGAAGCCGACGGGTCCATCGTGGTCGAGGGATCTGTCCCGATTCGCGATCTCAACCGGGCGCTCGACTGGTCGCTTCCCGATGACGAGGCAACAACTGTTGCGGGTCTGGTGATTCACGAATCGCAAACCATTCCGGAGGAGAAGCAGGCCTTCACCTTCCATGGCAAGCGCTTTGTCGTCATGAAGCGGGACCGCAACAGAATCACCCGGTTGCGCATCAGGCCGGCCGACAAGCTTTGAGGCGGCTCTTGCAGGACGGTCTGGCAGGACCGGGCGAAGAGAGCGCTGGTGCTACCAGCGGGTAGCTTCGCCAGGTGCGGACGCTTCGACCGCCATGGCGTGCAGCCCGCCATCGAGTTCGTCCTTGAGCAGGGCGTTGACGGCGCGGTGACGGTCGACGCGGCTCATGCCGGAAAAGGCCGGAGCGACGATGCGGATGCGAAAATGGGTTTCGCCGGTGCCATCGAAGGTATCGTCATGACCGCCGTCGGAATGGTGATGGCCGGCATGCAGATGGCTTTCATTGATCACCATCAGCCTTTCGGGCTCGAAATGCTGGGTCAGCGCTGTTTCAATACGGCTTTGGCGGGACATGAAGACGCTCCTGAGTGTTCGATGCGGTCATAAAATACGACTGTCACCATTTGCATGGTGGCATTCGAAGCCGAGACGGGGTACGCAGCTTGAATCATCCCTGTCAATCCTTGTTCGTTAACGTGCAGAGCACCATAGTCGAAGATATGAAACTGGATTCAAAATATTTTGACCGCATCCGGGTCCGCCGCAAGGGCGAGCGCCCGGCTGAACCCTCCACGCCTGAATGCCAGTGGGATGGATGTTCCAAACCGGGCGTTCATCGCGCGCCGGTCGGTCGTGATGCCGAAGGGCAATACTTCCTGTTCTGTTTTGAACACGCGCGGGACTACAATAAGGGCTACAACTATTTTTCGGGCCTGTCGGATGGTGAGATCGCGCGCTATCAGAAAGAGGCGCTGACCGGACACCGGCCAACCTGGAAAATGGGCGTTGACCGCTCGGCCGGAAGCGGGCCGACCCAATCCACAGCCAAATCCGGATCCGCCAGCGCTCATGCGCGGATGCGCGATCCGCACGGATTCTTCAACGGCCCCAAACCCAACCGGTCGGTGCGGGCGCGCAAGGTGAAATCGCTGGAGGCAAAGGCGTTCGATACCCTCGGCCTGGCCGCAAACGCGACATCGGCGGAGATCAAGACGCGCTACAAGGATCTGGTCAAACAACATCACCCAGACGCCAATGGCGGCGACCGCGGTTCGGAAGACCGTTTTCGCGCCGTCATTCAGGCCTACCAATTGTTAAAGCAGTCTGGTTTCTGCTAAGCGAACAGTCTAAGCAGGATCGGACAGGATAGACGGCCCGTGGGCTACAAACGCCAGGCCTTGGAGACAAGATGAGCAAGATCGACCTCGATATCACAAACCTGCCAGACACCACCGTCAAAGTGCGTGAGGTGTTTGGCATCGATTCGGACATCAGCGTTCCCGCCTACAAGGAACGGGACGCCTATGTGCCTGACTTTGATCCCGATTACCTGTTTGACCGCGACACCACGCTCGCCATTCTGGCCGGATTCGCGCACAACCGCAGAGTTATGGTTTCGGGCTACCACGGAACCGGCAAGTCGACCCATATCGAGCAGGTCGCTGCCCGGCTTAACTGGCCTTGCGTGCGCGTCAACCTGGACAGCCATGTCAGCCGTATCGATCTCGTCGGCAAGGACGCGATTGTCGTCCGTGACGGCATGCAGATTACCGAATTCAAGGACGGCATCCTGCCCTGGGCCTATCAGCACAATGTCGCGCTGGTGTTCGACGAGTATGACGCAGGCCGTCCCGACGTGATGTTCGTGATTCAGCGCGTGCTCGAATCCTCGGGCCGTCTGACCCTGCTGGACCAGAGCCGCGTCATCAGGCCGCACCCGGCGTTCCGCCTGTTCGCGACTGCCAATACCGTTGGCCTTGGCGATACCACCGGGCTTTACCATGGCACCCAGCAGATCAACCAGGCGCAGATGGATCGCTGGTCGATCGTGACCACGCTGAACTACCTGCCGCACGATCAGGAGGTTGATATCGTCGCATCCAAGGTCAAGGACTTCGCCAAGGGCGATGGTCGTGACACGATCTCGCGCATGGTCCGCGTGGCCGACATGACCAGGTCCTCCTTCATCAACGGCGATCTGTCGACGGTGATGAGCCCTCGCACGGTGATCACCTGGGCGGAAAACGCGGAAATTTTTGGCGATGTGGCATTCGCTTTCCGCCTGACATTCCTCAACAAATGCGATGAACTGGAGCGGGCGCTGGTGGCTGAACACTATCAACGCGCCTTCGGCGTCGAGTTGAAGGAAAGTGCCGCCAACATCGTTCTCAGCGCAACCGCCTGACGGATATCGAAATGGCCGGACGCGGCGACAACACCCGACCAAATCCTACCGGCACAGTGGACGCCGAGCCGTTCAGGCGGGCCCTCACCGGCTGTGTGCGGGCGATCGCCGGCGATCATGAGCTGGAAGTCGCGTTCAGCTCCGACAAGCCCGGGATTTCGGGTGAACGCGCCCGGCTTCCAGATCTTCCCAAGCGCCCGACGCGCAATGATTTCGCCGTTACCCGCGGCGTTGGCGATTCGATTGCGCTGCGCAAGGCCTGTCACGACGACGCCGTTCACGCCCGCATGGCGCCGCAAGGGCCTGATGCGCGTGCGGTCTATGATGCCGTCGAGCAGGCCCGGGTCGAGGCCATCGGCGCCAGGCGGATGACCGGTGTGGGTGACAATCTCGCTTCGATGCTTGAGGACAAGTACAAGCGGGCCAATTACCAGGGAATTGTCAACCGCGAGGATGCGCCGCTTGAAGAAGCGGTGGCGCTGATGGTGCGCGAGAAGCTGACTGGCCGCGCGCCGCCGCCTTCCTCGGGTCATGTGGTTGAGCTGTGGCGTGATTTCATCGAGGGCAAGGCCGGCGACGTGCTGGAATCACTGGAAGGCTCGGTCGAGAATCAGCAGGCCTTTGCCCGTGTGGTGCGCGAAATGCTCTCGGCCATGGAAATGGCTGAGGACTACGGTGAGGACGACAGCGAACAGGACGACCAGGACGAGGTCTCTGACGACGATCAACCGCGCAGCGAGGAAGAAAACGATCAATCCTCGCAGGAGGAAGCCGGGTCCGACGCAGCGCCCGCCGAGGAGAGCGAAACCTCCGACGAGCAGATGGATTCGGGCGAAATGGACGGCGCGGAAGCCGGCGATGACGATACCATCGACGACAGCGACGAGGATGCCGAAACGCCCGGCGAGACACGCAAGTCGAGCGACCCTTTCTCCGATCTCAACGAGAAGATCGACTACAAGGTTTTCACCACCGAGTTCGATGAGGAAATCGCTGCCGAGGAACTGTGCGACGAAGCTGAACTCGAGCGGCTCAGGGCCTTTCTCGACAAGCAGTTGGCGCATCTGCAAGGGGTGGTGGGACGGCTTGCCAACCGGCTGCAGCGCAGGCTGATGGCGCAACAGAACCGGGCCTGGGATTTCGATCTCGAGGAAGGCTATCTCGACAGCGCCCGGCTGACCCGGATGATTATCGATCCGATGCAGCCGTTGTCGTTCAAGATGGAACGCGACACCAACTTCCGCGACACCGTGGTGACGCTGCTGATCGATAATTCAGGGTCGATGCGCGGACGTCCGATCACGGTTGCGGCCACCTGCGCCGACATTCTGGCGCGCACGCTCGAGCGCTGCGGGGTGAAGGTGGAGCTTCTGGGCTTTACCACCAAGGCCTGGAAGGGCGGTCAGGCGCGCGAGAAATGGCTGACGGGTGGCAAACCGGCGCTGCCGGGCCGGCTCAATGATCTGCGCCACATCATCTACAAATCCGCCGACGCGCCATGGCGCCGGGCAAGACGAAACCTTGGGCTGATGATGCGTGAAGGCCTGCTCAAGGAAAACATCGACGGTGAAGCACTGATCTGGGCCCATTCGCGGCTTCAGAAGCGGCCTGAACAGCGCAAGATCCTGATGATGATCTCCGATGGCGCGCCGGTTGACGATTCAACGCTGTCGGTCAATCCGGGAAACTATCTCGAGCGCCATCTGCGCGCGGTGATCGAGGAGATCGAAACCCGCTCCCCGGTAGAATTGCTGGCCATCGGCATCGGTCACGATGTCACCCGCTACTACCGCCGCGCAGTGACGATTGTCGACGCGGAAGAACTTGCCGGCGCAATGACCGAGCAGCTTGCGGCACTTTTTGCAGATGAAGCCGCCGGGCCGTCATCCCGCCGCGGACGCAAGCGGGCGTGATGCGGCCCAGGATCATGGCGCGGCTTTCGATCATCGCCAGCGCCGTGTGTGTGCTGGGTGCATCCGTGGTCATGCCGCTTCGCGCCGATGACGCGACAATCGACATCAGAGCCCGGCAGATCAACAGTTTCAAGGTCGGCTCCGATGAGACACGATTTGGCGACTTCGAATTTCTGGGCGGGCTGGAATTAAGCTCTTCAAGCCTGGCGCTTGGGGCCATGTCCAGTATTCGCCTGTCAGAGGACCGGACCAGCTTTCTTGGCGTCATGGATACCGGATTCTGGTATGCCGGTCAGTTCGAGCGGGATGACAACGGGGTGCTGACCGGGGTCACAAATTTTTCAGTATCACCGATTCTCGATGCCGATGGTGCGGCTTCAACCGAGAAATGGCGGTTTGACGCCGAGGGGCTGGCGCTGCGCGGTGACGAGGTGCTGGTCAGTTTCGAGCGAAACAGCCGGGTGGATATCTATCCTGCCAGGGCGCCGGGCGATTCCAGGCCAACAGGCTCACTGCCGTTGCTGATTCCGCTGAAGGAATTCCGCAGCAATCGCGGTCTGGAGACAATCACGGTCGCTCCCGACGCCTCGGCGCACGCGGGCGCGGTGGTTGTCGTGTCCGAGAAAAGTCTCAACGCCAGTGGCGATATTTATGCCGCCATTCTCACCGGTCCTTCCAAGGGCGTGTTCTTCGTCAAGCGGCATCCGCCTTACGACATCACCGATGGTGATTTCCTGCCCAATGGCGACCTGCTGCTGCTCGAGCGCCGGTTCTCCATAGCCGAGGGCATCGGCATGCGGATCCGCCGAATCGACGGCAGCCGGCTGGGAAAGGGTAACCTGGTCGACGGCCCAATCGTGCTGGAAGCCGATTTCGGTGAGCAGATCGACAATATGGAAGGGCTGGACGTGACAACGGACCGTAATGGTCAGGTCATTGTCACGCTGGTATCGGACGACAATCACTCGATCCTGCAACGCAACCTGATACTGGAATTCCGCTATCTGGGCGGATCGCAATAGGCTTCCCGTTCAAAGGCAACCCGCTTTGCCTCTCGCGTCAGATAACCGCGCGACGCTGCAGGACCGGCATCAGGATGCCATAGGGAGCGAGCATGGCGAGCCCGACCATCATCTTGACCACGAGGTCGCCCAGCGCCCACGATATCCACCGTGGCGCTTCCATGGCGAACAGTCCCAGAAGCGGCGCGGTTTCACTGGCGAAGGCATCGCCGGGGCCGATGATGTTGGCTGCTTGCGAAAAGGCCAGGCTGAAGAAGATCAGCGTGTCGAGACACGAGCCAATGATGGTGGAAATCAGCGGCGGCAGCCACCAGACCCGGTTTCGCAACCTGTCGAAAATCGAGACGTCAAGCAATTGAGCCGTCAGGAAGGCGGTGCCGGAGGCAACCGCGATGCGTGGGGTGGCCAGCCAGACAGAAAGTGCGACGGCGACAAGGAAACCGCACAAAACCACGAGGCGGGCGGTTGCCGCGCCGAAGCGGCGATTGGCAAGGTCAGTTACCAGAAACGCCACGGGATAAGTGAAGGCGCCCCAGGTCAGCAGGTCCGCCAGATTGAGCGAGCCAAGCGCGAAGTCGACCGGGTACTGAACCAGAAAGTTCGATGCCACGACGACAGCGGCCATGACGGCCATGAACGGCAACAGGGAGAGGGTCATTCGCATTTTTTTATCCTGGGTTGATGCCACCAGCGGAAAAAACGAAGGCGGGCCAGAAGCCCGCCATCACGATGATTGATCTGTCAGCCTTGATCAGGCGGCAGTTTTCTCAACAATCTTCTTGGCGATCTGACGCTTGAGCAGACGCGCACGCATCGACAATTCGCCGTCCTTGGCCTTGGCCAGAAACGCGTCGAGGCCGCCACGATGTTCAACGGTACGCAGGGCGTTCGCCGAAATGCGCAGACGGTAGCGTTGGCCGAGTGCATCCGAGATCAGCGTCACGTTGCACAGGTTTGGCAGAAACCGGCGACGGGTCCGGTTGTTGGCATGGCTGACATTGTTACCGGACTGAACAGCCTTACCGGTCAATTCACAGCTGCGTGACATTTTGCACCTATTATCTCTTCGCCAGCGGACGGGCCGAGCCGGACTTGAGGCTCACCCAAAGGACCGCAGGCCTTTATCGGAAGTCGCGTGTCTATAGTCAGACCAGCCAGCCGCGTCAAGCGGGGTAGGGCATCGAAACCGGCGAAAGTGCGGCTTCAGGCCCGGATCGACTGTTTTTTATGCCCGCGAGCATGGAAATGTCGCATTGTATGCCAAGCCTGATGCATGGTGCATCCAAATGGACAGGTCGGGACGATAGCTCACATGCCTAATTTCACAGTGCCACGGTGTCCTTCGCGCAGTCCATTGAAAACGAGACGTTGGGATGCGTTGCGCCCGCTTGGGGCAGGATCAGGAACAATGATGGGCGGCGCGCGTACACATGATCGGGGAATTCGCATGAGACGGGTCCGGTTGACACTTTTGAGCCTGATGATGGCGACGATTTTGCAGTTGAGCCTGGAGACCGGTCTTCGTGCCGAACCGGTCAAATTCCAGACTGACTATTCCGTGCGGTTGATCGGTATTCCGGTGGCCTATGCCAGCTTTGTCTCGGAAGTCGACGGGACGTCCTACAAGATCTCGGGAAATCTGCAGACTTCGGCAATTTCCGACATCATCTTGAAAACCCGCGGTAGCGTCAGCGTGTCGGGCACCCAGGCAGACGACAGGCTGTGGGCGTCGAGTTTTGTGGTCAGTTATACAAGCGGCAAGGATGCGCAAAAAACGGAGATCGAGTTTCGCGAGGGCAATGTAAAGTCGTCGGTCAACACCCCGAAGCGCAAGGCTTCCGGCGCCGGCTGGGTGCCACTGTCTGCTGGCGACATGCGGTCGGTGCTTGATCCGCTCTCGGGCCTGGTGTTTCCCGGCAGTTCAAAAGTCTGTCCGCGCAGCCTGCCGATTTTTGACGGGCAATCCCGGGTGACGCTGCATCTGACGCCCAAGGGTGTCAGGCCTTTCCGGACAAAGGGCTTCTCGGGCGATGCGATTGCCTGCTCCGTCCGGTTCGAGCCGAAAGCCGGCTATAGAAAGGGATCTTCAGGAATTCAGTATCTGACAGAACTCAAGACGATGGAAATCTGGTTCGCCAAGCATGAGCAGGGTGATCTCTATGCACCCGTCTACGCCAAGGTGCCGACGAAGATCGGTCAGGTTATCGTTGCGGCCACCCGGTTTGGCGGGTAAAGGCGTCCCTTGTTCTAAAATGGATTGAAAGCCATTGCCGGCAGGTCTTGCGCTACGGCAATGCGGGGGTGGGTTTTGGGAAACATTCCAACAATGATCGGGTTTTCGGCTGTTGTGATGTGGTCGGCGCTGGCGGTGCTGACCGCTGCTTCGGGCGCCATGCCTCCGTTCCAGCTTTCCGCGATCTGCTTTCTGATAGGTTCGGTCATCGGCCTTTCGGCGATGATGCGTGATCCCACCCGGTTCAGGGCTTTCAAACAACCGGCCAAAGTCTGGGCGCTCGGCCTGTTTGGGCTATTCGGCTATCATTTTCTCTATTTCACTGCGCTGAGGAATGCGCCGGCGGTCGAGGCCGGGTTGATCGCCTATCTGTGGCCGCTGCTGATCGTTGTGGGATCGGCGCTGCTGCCGGGAGAGAGGCTTGGCTGGCATCATATCGCGGGCGCCCTCATGGGGCTGGCGGGAACCGCGCTGATCCTGATGCGCGGCGCCGAGGGTGGGTTCGGCGGTGGCAACCTGCTTGGATACACGGCGGCGGGTCTGTGCGCGCTGACATGGTCGGCCTATTCGCTGATCTCGCGGCGGTTTGGCGCCACGCCGACGGATGTCGTCGCCGGCTTCTGTCTGATATCGGCGGTGTTGTCGGCGGTCTGCCACCTGCTTCTTGAAACGACTGTCTGGCCGGACAATTCCGGTCAATGGCTGGCGATCCTCGGCCTTGGCCTTGGTCCTGTCGGGCTGGCGTTTTACGCTTGGGACTACGGGGTCAAGAAAGGCGATATCCAGGTTCTGGGTGTAGCGAGTTATGCCGCGCCGTTGTTGTCAACCCTGATACTGATCCTGTTCGGCCATGGCCGGGCGAGCATCGGCATCGTTGTTGCGTGCCTGTTGATCACCGGCGGGGCGTTCCTGGCGGCCAAGGATCTTCTGAAAGGAAACCCATCGTCATGACCGGATCGTTTGCCAATTTCGATATGGCCGGAAATGGTATCGTGGTGTTGTCGGCGCTGGCCTTTGCGGCCTATCTGTTTCTGCTCACACAGCCTGTTTCGCTGGTGCGGACAGTGGCCAAGACGCTCGCTGTCGGTCTGCTTTGCGTGCTGTCGCTGATGGTTGGCGGCCCGAAGCTGCTGGCGCTTGCGTTGGCGTTGTCAGCCCTGGGCGACGCCTTTCTGGCGCATGAGGGAGACGTGGCATTCCTCGGCGGTCTGGGCAGTTTTCTTGCCGCTCACATTGTCTATGCCATGCTGTTCATCTCGTCGGGTCCAGGACTTACAGCGGCAGGCGTTCCGGGTTTTCTGGCCATTGCGGTTTTCGCGCTCGGAATGGGATACTTAATGGTGCGCAATGCAGGTCCGCTGGCGGGGCCAGTGGCGGCCTATGTGCTGGCGATCGCCATCATGGGGTTGGGCGGCGTGACGCTGGGCGGGCTGGTGCTTGCCGGAGTTGCGTTGTTCATGGCGTCGGATGCGATTCTGGGGTCGGAAAAATTCCTGATGGCGCAGACCAGTCCCTACCGGCATTTGACCAGCCCGGCGGTGTGGGTGCTGTATTATGCGGGCCAGTTGCTGATCACGCTTGGCCTTCTGGCTTGATCGGTGCGCCCTGAAACGGCGAGGGTCGCCAGTCCGGCGGCGCCATTTCGAAGCTGGAGAATTCGAACCCCGGCGCAACGGTGCAGCCGACCAGCGTCCAGGCGCCCAGAGAAGCGGCTGATTGCCAGCAGCCGGCAGGCACGACAATCTGGGGCCGTTCGCCATTGCTCAGGTTCATGCCCAGCCGGTGAGACTCGGCGTTGCATCCATCCGCCGACAGGGTCAGGGCGAGAGGCCCGCCGCCATGCCAATGCCAGATTTCCACGGCGTCGGTGACACGATGCCAATGCGAACAGTCTCCACCTTCAAGCAGATAGTAAATCGCCGTCGAATTGGCGCGTTCACCACCTTCGGTATCCCGGAATGTTTCGCGGTACCAGCCGCCTTCGGGATGTTCCCGCATGTCCAAAAGGGCGATGATCTCGCGAGCCGACAGGGTCGTGTTCATGATCAGAAACTGTCCTTGCGGCGGCGCAATTCGGCAAACACGGCGACGTCGCTGGCGGCTTCCAGGCCCAGGTGCTTGCGGATCGATTGATCGCCGGTTCGCATGAAGGGATTGGTACGCTTCTCAAACCCGATGGTGGTGGGCAGGGTCGGCAATCCCTCGGCGCGCATGTCGTTGATCTGCTTGGCGCGCTCGGCCAGCGCCTGATTGTCCGGATCGACGGTGAGAGCGAAGCGGGCATTGGATTGCGTGTACTCATGGCCGCAATAGACCCGGGTCGCATCAGGAAGCTCGCCCAGACGGGCAAGCGAGCCGAACATGTCCTCGGGCGAGCCTTCGAACAGGCGACCGCAACCGAGCGCGAACAGCGTATCACCTGCAAACAGCAGATCTTCGTCAGCAATGTAAAAGCAGATATGCCCGGCCGTGTGGCCCGGCGTGGAGATGATTTTCACGATCCTGCCGGCAAACTCGAACGTGTCACCATCACTGAGCGTTCGGGTCAGGCCCGCGATCTTGCCGGCCTCGGCGGACGGACCTATAACCTCGGGCGACCAGGCTTCAGCCAGGGCGGCAATTCCTTCGACATGATCCGGATGGTGGTGCGTGACCAGAAGATGGGTGAGCTCCCAGCCGGCCTGTTCAAGGCGCCTGGCGATCACGCCCCCGTCCGGCGCGTCGATGCTCGCCGTTTCACCGGTTAACGGATCGTGCAGAATGACGCCGAAATTGTCCTGCCTGCAGGAAAACTGGTCGATCATGAGGCTTGTCATCCGCTTTTCTCCAAGAGAGATTGAATCAATTGCCCGAGCATAACCATGGGTGCCCCGTTCGTCACCTTGAGACCGGTCGCAATGGCAAGTTTGATGGATCGCAGGCTTCAGGACAAGTTGACTGAGATGGATTTTCCGGGTGTCGGGCTCGTCTCACGCGTGTAAGATTGCCTTCGAGGCCGCCCGATCCATTCAGGTTCACACTCATGCATGCCGATATTGTTGATTTGAGACAGTTCTATCATTCCCGGCTCGGCAGGCTTGCCGAACAGTCGGTGGCCATGGCGCTGTCTTCGATCTGGGCCAACCTGCCGGGCGAGCGGTTGATGGGGCTTGGCTATGCGGTGCCGTATCTTGACCGGTTCGGCCCCGATGCCGAGCGTGCCTTCGCCTTCATGCCTGCGGGCCAGGGTGCAGTGAACTGGCCAACGGGCGGCCCGTCGGCCACGGCATTGGTGTTTGATGAAGAGCTGCCGTTGCCGGATGCAGCACTTGACCGCATCTTGATGGTGCATTCGCTGGAATTCGCCGAAAACCCACGCGAAACGCTCAAGGAACTCTGGCGGGTGCTGGCGCCAGGCGGGCGACTGGTGATCGTCGCGCCAAATCGCCGAGGGGTCTGGGCCCGGTTCGAGCACACGCCGTTTGGCGCAGGCAGGCCCTATTCCCGTGGCCAGCTTATCGCGATCCTGCGGGAAAGCAACTTTACCCCCGGTGCTTTCGCCGAAGCCTTGTTTTTTCCACCCTCGGAACGAGCGGTGATCCTGCGCATGCGCGCCGTGTTCGAACGGATTGGCCGCAAGATGTGGCCGGTGTTCTCCGGCGTCATCATCGTTGAGGCGCAAAAGCGGCTGTATCAGGGGTTGCCGGTGGCTGCGCGGGCTTCGCGCCGGGTGTTTGTTCCGGTGCTGTCGCCGCAGACGTCGCGCTCGGCGCACCGGAGAGTAAACCGCGCTGACTGACCCCACTCTCGACAAGACCGCTGCGAGAGGCTATTTCCGCCTCTCTACGCTTGGTTTTTCGTTTGCAAGGAACCTTTTCCATGAGCCGCACCGACATGCCCCGCCCGAAACCGGGCGTTATGGATATCGCCGCCTATGTGCCGGGACGTGAGACGGCTCACGGCGTGGCCAAGGTGCACAAGCTGTCGTCCAACGAATCACCGCTGGGACCCAGTCCGAAGGTTGCCGAGGCGCTGGCCGCCAGGAATGCCGATCTGGCGATCTATCCCGATGGCTCGGCGCATGTGCTGCGGGATGCGATCGGCCGGGCTCACGGGCTCAATCCCGCCAACATACTGTGCGGCAATGGGTCAGACGAACTGCTCGGGCTGCTGTGCCAGACCTATTTGACGCCAGGCGACGAGGGCTTGTTCACCGAGCATGGATTTCTTGTCTACAAGATCCAGATCATGGCCGCCGGTGCGACGCCGGTTTCAGTTCCCGATACCGATCTGACGACTGATGTCGACGCGATACTTGCAGCGGTCACCGACAAGACCAGAATCGTGTTTCTGGCCAACCCGAACAATCCGACCGGAACCTATATTCCGGTCAGCGAAGTTCGGCGGCTGCATGCGGGACTACCCGGCGATGTGGTCCTGGTGCTGGATGCCGCCTATGCGGAATATGTGCGCCGCAATGATTATGAAGCGGGTATCGAACTGGTTTCGGCCAATCCGAATGTCGTGATGACCCGGACGTTCTCGAAAATTCACGGGCTTGCCGGTCTCCGGATCGGCTGGATGTACGCCCATGAAGCCATCATCGACGCCTGCAATCGCGTGCGCGGACCGTTCAATGTCAACGCTCTGGCGATCACCGCGGGTGCGGCGGCGATTGGCGACCGGGCGCATGTCGAGCGCGCCGTCGAACACAATGAAGAATGGCTTGGCCGCGTCTGCGAAGCGCTGGAAACCCTCGGCCTGAGGGTGACGCCATCTGTAGGCAATTTCGTGCTGATCCATTTCCCGGCGGAGGCAGGCAAGACCGCCGCGGACGCGGACGAGTACCTGTCTCAGCGAGGCTTCATCTTGCGCCGGGTGGCGGGTTACGGCCTGCCCGATGCGTTGCGGATGACTATCGGCAGCGAGGAAGCCAACCTCGGCGTGATGGACGCGCTGAAGGGATTTATGGCCTGAGCATATGAGTGATCCGCTGTTTGAAAATGTCACCCTGATCGGGATCGGTCTTATCGGCTCATCCTTGGCGCGTGTAATCCGTGCCAAGGGACTGGCCGGTCATGTCACAATCGCCACCAGAAGCGCCGAGACGCTCGACGCCGCGCGCGCGCTTGGTCTGGGTGATGACTATTTTCTTTCCAACGCTGAAGCAGTCGCCAACGCCGATCTGGTGATCGTGTCCGTACCTGTCGGCGCATCCGGGCAAGTGGCGCAGGAGATAGGGCCGCATCTCAAACCAGGCGCGATCGTCACCGATGTGGGATCGACCAAGGCGTCCGTCGTCCGCCAGATGCAGCCGCATTTGCCGGACAATGTTCACTTTATCGCGGGTCACCCGATCGCCGGTACCGAACAAAGCGGGCCGGAGGCCGGGTTTGCGGAACTGTTCGAGGGACGCTGGTGTATCCTGACGCCGGTGGAAGGCACTGATGCCAAGGCCATCGCGCGGCTCACCGAATTCTGGGAAGCCTGCGGGTCCACGGTCGAACAAATGGATCCGGAGCACCATGATCTGGTGCTGGCGATCGTTTCACATCTGCCGCACATCATTGCCTACAACATCGTCGGCACCGCCGATGATCTGGAAGCTGTGACCAAGTCGGAAGTGATCAAGTATTCAGCGTCTGGTTTTCGCGATTTCACACGTCTGGCCGCCTCGGACCCGGTGATGTGGCGAGATGTCTGCCTGCACAACAAGGATGCGATCCTGGAGATGCTGGCACGGTTCTCCGAGGATCTGTCCTCGTTGCAACGGGCGGTTCGCTGGGGCGATGGCGACAAGTTGTTCGAGCTGTTCACCAGGACCCGCGGAATTCGCAGGTCCATCGTCGAAGCCGGACAGGATACCGACGCGCCGAACTTTGGCCGCAACGCCAACAAGACAGACCTGAAGCCAGCAACCGAGTAACGGCCATCAGAAGTCAGGCAATTGTCCGAGCGGGAACATGCCCAGCGAGACGCGATTGTTCTCGATTGTCAGCGGCAGGGTAATGCCGTCCTTGCCCGGCTTGCTGTCGAGTGACGAAATCACCGGGGCGAAGCGATTAAACAGGTTGGCGATCTCCGGACTGATATTTGTCGAAAGCTCAATGAAGCGTTTCTGGTTGCGGACCGTCACCTCGAGAGTCCCGGATAACCGGCCGTCGGCGCCGATTTGAACCGGGCCGGAAATTTCCAGCGAGGATGTGTCATCCAGCTCGATTGCAAGGCGGTGGAACCGGACATCGAATGGGCCGGAAATCGGCTTGTAGGGCGCGTCCAGTACGCCAGCCTGGCCGGGCAGGGTTGCTTCCAGCGTGAAGGCTTTTGCGACCAGTTTGGTGACAAGATTGTTTTGAAGCTGCTCCCCATAGAGCGCGATATCGAGGTCCGGTCCATTCTTGCGGCCATGAGCGATAATTTTGTCGGCCTGGATCGCAAATTTTCGGGTCAAACCGGCGGCATCGATGTCGAAGCGGACGTTGCGGACGTCCAGCGAACCGCGGTTGAGCCCGCCGGGCGCAGCCTGAACGCTTGTTTGCAGCACTTGCCAATCCACCCGGGCGTCGAGACCGGGCGCGGTGATCGCCAGTGGTCCATCGATTTCGGCGACGACGTGACCGGGCCGATAGAATTGCGCGGCCGAGCGCAACGCACCTGAAAGGACGGTCACGCCCTCGGAAGTATTGCCGTAGGACAGGGTTTGGCAAAACAGGCCGAAACGGAAAGGGTAACCGCGGACCTCCGCCCTTGCGCAGCCTGCGCTTGCGTTCGGGCCGCTGATCCGGGCCATCGTCTCCGGCAGGTTGTCTTCGATCTTTTCGGCGACGAGGAACCAGCCAATGGTCCAGAGCACGCACCCGGCGACCGTCGCCGCTGCAAGCCAGCCGATCTTGCGGGACGATGAAAATGAGTGTGGTTCTGGAGAAATGGATGGCATTGCGTTCTCGCTTTACGGCCTGCAATAAGGACAGTCATTGTGGTCGGAACAAGATCCGGAAGGATTTGCCAGCCGGGAAGGTGGATCAAGACACAACTGCCTGGCTTCATAGGGCGGTCGCGCTTGACTATATGGATTCGGATATGGACGATTTTTGGGTGTTTGGCTACGGATCGCTGATGTGGCGGCCGGGTTTCGATCATGAAGAAACCCGACAGGCGCGGCTATTCGGTTATCACCGGGCGCTGTGTGTGCGGTCTTTTGTTCACCGCGGCACGCCGGAAAGGCCGGGGTTGGTGCTGGGGCTTGATCGCGGCGGATCATGCCATGGAGTCGCCTTCCGCGTGCGGTCGGATACCCGGGATGCGGTTCTTGCCTATTTGCGCGAGCGCGAGCTTGTTACCAATGTCTATGTCGAAAAAACCAGCCTGGTGCGGCTGGAGACCGGTCACCGGGTCAGCGCTGTCACCTATGTGGTTGACCGGGGCCACACCCAGTACGCTGGCGGGCTTTCCGTTGATGACGCGCTGGCCCGGGTGTCGGGTGCTGTCGGCCAGTCAGGCAAAAATGAAGAATATGTTCTCAACACCGCCGATCATCTCAAAACCCTGAGGATTCGGGATGTTCACCTTGAGGCCATCGCGCACCGGATCAACTCGGGCGGGCTGCCAAGCGCCTTACAGGTCTTTAACGACTGATGGAAGCGCGCCGAGTTCGGCCAGCCTGCGGCGGGCGTCCTGGCGCAGGGGGACCTGCGGATTGGCCTTCACCGTCTCGACGAGCAGTTTGTCGCTTGCGGTTTCCATCTCATCGATCAGCCTTTCCATGAAGGCGTCAGGGTCCAGGCCGGGCTCGATTGGCGGAAGAACCTGAACCTTGAAATGTCCCGGAAAGCGCAGGAACTTGCGTCGCGGCCAGAACAAGCCCGGATGCATGACCACCGGCACGACCGGAACATCGAGGTCGCGGTACAACCGGGCAATTCCGTATTTGTAATTTGGTGGCGCTCCGGCGGCCCGACGGGTGCCTTCGGGATAAATGATCAACTGGCGGCCATTTGCGATCTGGGCTTTCGTGCGCTCCAGAACCGCTGCCATGACCTTGCCCTTGGCGCCGCGATCAACCGGGATCATTTCCATTTTGGAGACATACTGCCCGAAAAGCGGGATCCACATCAGTTCGCGCTTGAGAATGTAAAACGGATCGTCGAGCCAGGGCAGAAGCGCATAGGCATCCCAGAACGACTGGTGCTTCGGAGCGAAGATATAGCCTCCTGCCGGGATGTTCTCGAGGCCTTCGATCTCGAAGGTGGTGCCGACAATCTTCTTTTGCAGCCAGTGATTGGCCAGGACCCAGTTCTTCGGCACGCTCCAGGCCGCCTTGCGCTCTGCCAGGAAATAATAGGGGGAGAACACGATCATGCGACCGATCAAGTTGATGTAGAACGCGATATTGAAGAGTATGGATCGAAGAACAATCATTGCGGATTCCGGATTGGCGTGCGGCCCGGCCGATGCTTCCGGCAGACCCATGGGATCCGGGTTACACCATCGGCTGGCGGCGGAAAACCTTTGTGCGGGCGAAAATCAGTGCAAACTGGCCGAGACCGGACGATCACCGCCAGTATCGGCGCGCAAACCGCTTGCAGTCTTGGCGCCGCTCCAGCTCCGCAGCCGGGCGAGGGAATATTTGGCGTACTCCACGAACAGGGTACGCAGTGCCACGGGGTCGGACAGCCAGGTTTCCGTTTTCAGATCGGCATGGGTGACCGGGTGGGCGATGAAGGTCACATCCGGGCTGGCTTGCGAGAGTTCGAGCAGGCTTCGCGGGATATGGTAGTTGTTGGTAACGACCAGGATCCGGGTATAGTGATGCTGGCGGATCCAGACGGCGGTTTCGTTGGCGTTGCCAATGGTGTCGAGCGCTTCATAGCCGATGTCAACGCAGCAATCGAAGGTGGCGGATTCCGTTCCGGTGGCGCGGCGAAGCGCAGCACTGCTTGTCGAAGGGTTGACGCCGGAGATCAACAGGCGCTCGCCAACACCGTCTTCAAGCAACGCCAGCGCCTGATCTATTCTCTGGTATCCGCCGGTCAGGGCGACAATAGCATCGACGTCGCCGGGCGTTTCAGTGGCTTTCAAATCCGCGATGGTGTCGGTAAAGCGGAAAAAACCCATCGCGATTAGGGCTATGGCGATGATTGTCGCGATAGTGGCCATGCGCAGTCCATGATGACCCACCCGCCGGAGACGGCGGATCGAATCGGTCTTCGAAGTTCCCGGTGTTGCCGGTTCCGGCTGTGCGGATTCCACACTCATGATGAATGCATACTCCGAGATTCTGGCGAGGACCAGTCGGATTTACGGCGAAAACCGGGCAGTTAACCGATTTCCGCCGAGGACGGATCGGCACGCTGCCGGTCGATCTCGCGGATGGTTCGGATCACGGTAAGGCGGGTGGTCAAGGCGGTCATTGCCGATATGAGGATGATAATTCCGGCGATGCCAAAATAGCCGGCCCCGCTCAGGGTGAAACGGCCGAACAGGGCGGTAACTTGATCATTGAGCGCCGTGGCCATGGTGTTGCTCTGCCAAGCGGCGAGCAGCAGAAACGCCACTGCTGCAACACCGCCGCCGAATGCAGCACCTTTGAGCCCGATCAGCAAGAACCGTTTCTGAAATTGAGATGCGATGAAACTGGTCTCGGCGCCGACAAAATGCAGCACTTCGACAATGTGGCGATTGCCCGCCATTGCACCGCGTGTGGCAAAAATCACGGTCAGCATGGTGGTGGCGAGCATCAACGCCAGGATGCCGACGCCGATAAGGACGGTGATTCGGGCCATCGAGATCAAACGGCCCGCCCAGGCGCGGTGATCGTCAAGCGTGGCGGTGGGAACGGCTTCCGCGAGGGATTGGCGCAAGGCGGCGAAATCCGGAGGGGCGGCCTCGTCAATGGTGACAATGACAAGGCGCGGCACCGGCAGCTCGTCCATGTCGAAGCCTTCGCCCAGCCAGGGTTCGAGCAGCCTGGCGGTCGAGGCGCGATCGACGATTTTTGCCGACAAGGCGCCGGGAGCGGCCAGAACGATGTTCCGGGTCATAGTCAGTGCGGCTTCCATGTCCAGCTCCTCGTCAGGCTTGACCTGAATGGTGATCTCGCGGGACACATCGCCCTGCCAGGCTTCGGCCTTTTCCTGCACCATTGTCACCGTGCCGAGGGTAACGGCGCACAAAAACGCCATGATGGCGATCACCACCACCAGGGCGCGGCCCGAGATATTGACCGGCGGCACGATCGGCGTCATCGGCCGCAAGGTGACCAGGCGTTCCTTTCTGCCGGGATTCCGGGTGCTGGCGGCGGGTTCAGTCATAAATATCGAGTCGTCCCTCGGAGAGAATCATCCGGCGGGCATTGACCCGGTCCATCAGGCTTAGATCATGGGTGGCGATGATCACAGCCGTGCCCAGTCGGTTGAGTTCGATGAACAGGTTGAGCAGGCGCTGGGCCATCGGCGGGTCGACATTGCCGGTCGGTTCATCGGCCAACAGGATTTCCGGTTGATCGATCAGGGCGCGGGCGATCGCCACCCGTTGCTTTTCGCCGCCAGAGAGAACCGGCGGCAGCACGTTGATTCGTTCGCCCAGCCCGACCCATTTGAGAAGTTCGATCACATCGGAGCGGTAGCTTGATTCATCCTTGCCGCGCACCCGAAGCGGCAGGGCAACATTCTCGTAGGTGGTCATGTGGTCAAGCAGCCGGAAATCCTGGAAGACGATGCCGATCCTGCGCCGCAGCAGCGGCAACTCCTCGCCCGGGATGACGGAAATATCGCGGTCGAACATGCGAATCAGTCCGCGTGTCGGTTTGAGCGACATGAACAGCAACCGCATAAGGGTCGTCTTGCCCGCGCCTGACGGGCCGGTCAGGAACTGGAAGGATCTTTTGGGGATGTCAAAAGTCAGGTCGCGCAGGACCTCAGGTCCCATACCATAGCGCAACCCGACATTTTCGAAATGGATCAACGGTCAATTCCTGTCGCGGGGGGGCGGATATGCGCGGTCGCCAAGCCACGCACGCGCTGGACCATACACTCACCGGGCATGGTTAATGCGAAGTTAAAACGCCAGTCAAGCCGACCTTATCACATGGCCTGTTCGTCAAGCGTTAACCATTTCCGTTTACGCGTTGATAATTGATGTTTCAATGCTTTGTGGATGACAGAGCCGCAAACGGAGTGGTTGATGGGCGTTTCAAGCCGCACGACACGCACAATCGAGCCGGGAAACGGCGATCTGCTGGTTCCTGAACAGGGCAGGAGGCTGCGTGCTTCGCGTACGCGCGATGTCGAGGACGCGTGTTTCGAAACCGTCGGAAGGTCTCGCGATGGCTTCTCAGTCAAGTCATCCACCGGTGAAAATGGCAGTGTGTTCAAATCGCGCCTTACCGGATCACCCGAGCATGGCCCGTTCCCTCCCGATTTCGCGCATTTTGATGATGTGCCCCGCCAGGCGACGGACCGGAACCGGCGACTGGGCGTGTTTGGGGGCAAGGCGACTGTGTTTGCGGCCGGTGAAAGCCGGCTGTCGGTGGTGGTTCCCGCAATCGTCCTGACGGTCTGCGGGTTTGCCGCAACGGTCTTCTGGATGGCGGGCAGTCATGCGCCGGAGCCGCAGCCTCAAGCGCGCGTACAAGTCTCGTCATCGGTTCCGGCGGCCGCAGCATTGCAGGTCTCCGTCCCGGCACCGCTGGCAGCGGACCCGGTGGTCACATCATCAATTCCTGTCACGGAAACGGGGCGCGCCAAGGCTGGTTTCACCGCTCCCACGCCAAGGCCGGCGCGGATCGAAAGAGCCGGTTCGATCCTGATGATACGGCCGGCCGGAGGCTAAGCCCATCAATCCGGGGCAGCTCGCCTGACGCGAGCGGGTCATGGGTCGCCCGCCCTGTGGAAAGATCATCCTCAAACCGGTTTTGATTTGCCGAGTTTTGCGTTAGGAATGGTCAAGAATTTTGACCAAACCTCCTGGAGAACGGCAAATGCCGGTTGTGCGCGGAAAACAAATCGAACCCCTGTTCACGCCGGAGATGATCGCCGAGCGAAATCGCACCATGGCGGCCGAGATCGCCGTCAATCCGAAGAAAGATCTGCTGGTCATCTCGATTCTCAAGGGATCATTCATTTTCGCCGCGGATCTGATCCGGGCGCTGCATGACGCCGGGCTTGAACCCGAGGTCGAATTCATCACCCTGTCGAGTTACGGCAAGGGGACCACGAGCCAGGGTGTCAAGATCATCAAGGATATTGACAGCGATGTGCGCGATCGCGACGTTTTATTGATCGATGATATTCTCGAGTCGGGCCGGACGCTGAGATTTGCCCGTGACCTGATGTATGAGCGCGGAGCGAAGAATGTCGACATCGCGGTGCTTCTTGACAAGCGATCACGCCGTGAAGGCAGTCTTGATGCTGAATATGTCGGGTTTGAATGCCCGGACTATTTCGTTGTCGGCTATGGCATGGATGTGGCCTACGCCTTCCGGGAATTGCCTTTTGTCGGGATCGTCAAGGGCGACGCCTGAGCCTGCCTGATCTCCAACCCGCAGGCAAAAGCCGGTGTGTGGTCACGTTGCGACAAGGTTTAAGCCCTAGGTTCCGTTCAACAGCCGGAGGAATGGACAATGGCCAGAATCCTGATTGCGGAAGATGAAGATACGCTCAGGCGCTTTGTCGCCCGGGCGCTTGTCATGGACGGGCACGATATCGTCGAGGCAGCCGATGGCGCTGAAGCGCTGGAGCATCTGGAGGCCGAGGCGTTCGATCTGCTGCTGTCGGATATCCGCATGCCGGTCATGGATGGCATTGCCCTCGCCTCGGCAACTGCCGATCTCTCCCCGGAGATGCCAATACTGCTGATGACAGGCTACGCGGAGCAGCGCGAACGGGCAGAACCGCTGATGCGCATTGTCGTCGACGTCGTTGCGAAGCCGTTCACCCTGCCGCAAATCCGGCAGGCTGTGGCAGACGCGCTGACATCAAAGGCAGCCTGACATTCAGCGCCCGGGTTCAAACAGATATCACTGAAGGTCGAGCAGGCGTTCCAGATAACGTTTTTCGATTTCCGGCGACGACTGATCGCCCAGGCGTTTGCGAATCGCATCCAGTATCTCGCGGGCGCGCTGGATATCGATCTCGTCGGGAACCTTGACCCGGCCGCCGAAATCCGGCCCGGTGGTCGAGCGCGGCCGACCGAGCGGATCGCGATCATCAGCCGAGCGATTGCCGTTGCGGTCCGGCCCCTGGCCTTCTGCCTCGCCCTGCTGGGCTCCCATCGCCTGCATCATCTGGTTCATCATGTCTTCGGCACCCTGACGCAGGGCCTGCAGGGCACGGCCCTGATCTCCGAGCGCCTGACCAGTTTCCCCCTGCTCAAGGTTTCCGGCCGCATCGCCCATGGCGTCACCGGCTTCGCCGAACCCTTCCGACGGATTGATGCCGAGAGCCTCAAGGTCGCTTTGCAACTGCCCGAGCGCGTCCCGCAGTTCCTGCTGGCTGCGGCCCAGGGCCCCAAGCATGTCTTCCAGCGATTGATCGCCCTGTCCCTGCTGACCCTGATCCTGGCCCTCACCAGGCTGCTGCTGTCCCTGTTGCTGGCGGTCGCGGCCCTCTCCGGGCTGGCTCTGGCGATCACGATCGGCGCGCATGGTTTCATCCATGAGTTGCTGCTGCTTTCGCATCAGTTCTCCCAGCTTGTCCATCTGCTGGCGCATCGGACCGCCTTGCTGCTGCGGACGCTGCTGCCGACCGGCCTGAAGATTGTTCATCATGCGCTGCAGTTCCTGCAGCATCTGCTGAGCCTGGTCGCGGGCGCCGGATCGGGCCAGATTCTCGATCTGGTCAAGCATGTTGTCGAGATCGCGCTGCCGCAGCATGTTTTCAGGCGTCGCCTGCTGATTCTGGCCGTTCTGGTTGGCCGGATTCTGGCGTGCCAGTTCACGAATATAGTCTTGCATGGCGTCGCGCAGCTCATCCATCAGCTGAGCGATCTCTGCATCCGTGGCCCCGTTTTCCAGCGCTTCGGCCAGCGCATTCTGGGCGTCGCGCAGACGTCGTTCGGCCAGGGACAGGTCGCCGTCTTCAAGCTGAAGGGCCACGCCCCACATATAGTCGATTGCCGCGCGCAAATCCTCATCCGAACGGGCGTTCTCGAGACGACCCCGGACCGATTGCAGCAACAGAAAGTGGGTCAGGTTGGGAATGGTTTCCTCAGGGGCGATGGTGAGTGCATCATGCAGATCAAACACTCTCGGGAGATTGTTGGCGTCGAGCGCCAACACACCGCGTTGTTCGACAACCGCGCCCGCAAGCGGTTCGGAAAACCGGCGTCCGGGCAGAACCGTCTCAAGCGTCTCGCTGCGGCCTTCCTGTCCGGCGCCATCGGTGGCGATCAGGGTTATTCGCACCTTCTGACCGGCGAGCGGATGCTCGGTCAGATCGTGGCTGGAAACCGCCCGGTTGTCCTGCGAGGAGCGCCGCGGCAGCGTGAGCCGGTATTGGGGCGGATCAAACAATGGTCGGGCGTCAGGTGCCGGTTCGGATGCAGACACGATCTCGGCTTCGGCTGTGGCAATTCCATGGTCATCGGACAGCGTATAGGCCAGCTCCAGAGCACCATTGGTTGCCCGGCGCGGCGTTTCAATGAAGGCCGCGACCGGTGCTTCATCGGCAATGACATGAATGACAAATTCGGCTGCGGATCGCCCGGCGTTGATCTTCAACCGGCCATCGGCGTCGGGCTTGAAAATCCAGGTCGACCCGTTTGAGGATGCAGCCTGGGCGGGATGGGTTGCATTGGCCTGCTCCACCGGGCTCAGCGACGTCTCATCGGGTCCCCACATCACCTGTGCATTTGCGTTTTCGCCGTCGCCGCCGATGCGGATGGTTATCTCGCTGCCTTCGATGGCGCCGACGGTCTCACCGTCAGGACGGTTGAGACCCGTCAGGAACACAGGCGCCTGATTGACATAGGATGGCGGCGTAATCCAGGCGTCGATACGGATGTCAGGCAGGCCGTTCTTCACATGGCTTGTGAAGGCGTCCCCGGGCCGGCCGGAATTGCCAGAGAAAGAATAGCCAAAGGCTACAAACAGCAAAAGTGTGATTGCGACCCGGATGCCCCAGGGATCGTGCATCGGCAGGCTCGACCGTGGCAGGCCGGTTTCAAGCGCTCCGATCTGTTGCGCCATGCGGCGGCGGTGTTCTTCCCAGAGCGCGCGTGCGAAGGGGCCGGCGGCTTCGATCCTGTCGTCCTGGGTGGCAATCGCCTGATTGGCGATCTTGTTTTCCGCTTCCAGACGGGCGTCGATTTCGCCGCGGCCGGGCGAACGGAACCGCGTCAGTGGCCAAATTGACGCCAGCAACCCGATTGCGAACAGTCCCAGCAGCATCAGCCGCAGCCAGTCCGGAACAATCCGGAAAATGCCGAACCAGGACATGGACATGAAAAGTGCGATGATACCGAAGAGCGGTGCGGCAAGTGTGATCAGGCGGCCAAGCGAGAGATTGAGGCGCATTCGCAGACGGCCAAAGGCAACCGAGCGCCGGGTCTCGTCGCCAGGGTTCTCTGGGGGCTTTGTCATGCCGTCGGGTGTGCCTGCCATGTCATCTTCCTTCAGCGTCAGACAAGAAGATAGCAGCCTTTGCGGCCAAGGCGAGGCCTGTGACATAAAAGTGAGGCAGGATTGCCTCCGTCAGTGAAATATTACCGGTCTGACGAAGACAGGATAAAGCTGGACCGGGCTCAGTCGAGCCAGGCGGGCACTGAATCGAGGCCGATCAGGTCGTCATAGGAGGGCCGTTCGCGCACGACGTGGAAGCGGTCGCCATGGACCAGCACTTCCGGGACAAGAAGCCGGGTATTGTAGGTTCCCGCCTGAACCGCGCCATAGGCGCCAGCGGAACCGACGGCGATCAGATCGCCGGATTTGAGCGCCGGCAGTTCACGGTCTTTGGCGAGATAATCGCCGCTTTCACAGACAGGACCGACGATATCGGCGCGGATGCGCGGCGCGCTTGCAGCCGACAGTCTGACCGGCCGGATTTCATGCCAGGCTTCATAGAGGGTCGGCCGGATCAGATCGTTCATGGCAGCGTCGACAATGACAAAGGTCTTGTCGCCGCCGTCCTTGACGTAAATGACTTCGGACACCAGCACGCCAGCATTGGCAACGATCAGCCGGCCCGGTTCGAGAATGATCTTGCAATCGAGATCGCGCAAGCGGGCCTTGACCATTTCGCCATAGGCATCAGGATCGGGCGGCGCAGCATTGTCATCGCGATAAGGCACGCCCAGACCACCGCCGATATCGAAATGACCGATGGCATGGCCATCCGCGCGGAGCGTGCCGATGAGTTCCACCATCAGCTTCAACGCATCATCGAATGGTTGCAGCTCGGTGATCTGGCTGCCTATGTGCATGTCTATGCCGGTGACCCGCACCCCGGGAAGACCTGCTGCATGTTTGTACGCTGCCCGGGCGCGCTGCCAGGAAATACCGAATTTGTCTTCTTTCTTGCCGGTCGAGATCTTGGCGTGAGTTCTGGCGTCGACATCGGGATTGATCCGGAACGAAATCGGCGCAACCTTGCCCATCGCCAGTGCACGGGCATTGAGCAGCTCAAGTTCGGGTTCGGATTCGATGTTGAAGCAGTAAATGTCGGCGGTCAGCGCAGCATCGATCTCGCGCGCGGTTTTGCCAACACCGGAAAACATGATTTTCGAGGCGGGAATGCCGGCGGCCAGCGCGCGCCGCAGTTCGCCCTCCGAGACCACATCCACGCCCGATCCGAGCTGCGCCAGGGTTTTGAGCACCGCCTGGTTGGAGTTGGCCTTCATGGCGTAGCAGACCATCGAATCGATATCGGCGAAGGCGCCTGAAAACACCTTGTAGTGCCGGGTCAGCGTCGCGGTCGAATAACAATAAAACGGAGTGCCGACCTGGGCTGCAATGTCGGGCAGGCTGACGTCTTCGGCGTGCAGAACGCCATCCTGATATTCAAAATGATTCACCGGGCGCGCCTATTCGAGCAAGCCGTCAAGAACGAAACGCCGTTCCTTGGCCGGAGCGGGATCAGTTGCCGCATCTGCCGCGTTTGCCGGCACCACTGCCACACCCGGGCGCTCGAGCGGACCTTTGCGCCCACAGCCCGACAGGACTGCTCCGGAAAGGGCTACCGCGCATATGATTTTGATCCAGGGACCGGTCGTCATTCGCTGTTCCTCACAATAGCCAGATATGGCTTTACACTTCGCATGGGGCAGGCTGGCCTACATACAAGTTTTCGGTGCGATGTGCACCCCGTTTTGTCCGCCGAATCGCGGTGCCGGTCTCAGCTTTGCGCCCGCCACCAGGCGATTTGTTTGCGAACCTGCGAGGGTGCCGTGCCGCCAAAGCTCTGACGGCTGGCGACCGACGCGTCGACGGACAGGACGTCAAAAATTCCGTCGGTGATCGCAGGGTTGATGGTTTGCAACTCCGCAAGCGACAATTCGGCGAGTTCGCAGCCTTTTTCCTCGGCCATGGCGACAGCGTGTCCGGTGGCGTGATGGGCATCGCGGAACGGCAGGCCCGCTTCGCGTACCAGCCAGTCGGCAAGGTCGGTGGCGGTGGAATAGCCTGATCCGGCGGCCTTGCGCATCTGATCCGTGCGAATCGCCATGTCCTGCACCATGCCGGTCATCGCGGCGATCGACAGCTCCAGGCTCTCGGCTGAGTCGAAAACCTGTTCCTTGTCTTCCTGCATGTCCTTGGAATAGGCGAGCGGCAACCCCTTCATGATGGTCAGGAGCGCGATCAGCGAACCGTTGATGCGGCCGGTCTTGGCGCGCACCAGCTCCGCTGCATCGGGGTTTTTCTTTTGCGGCATGATCGAGGAGCCGGTGGAGAACGCGTCGGAGAGCCGGACAAAGCCGAATTGCGGCGTCGACCAGATAACGATTTCCTCGGCCAGCCGTGACAGGTGAACCGCACAGATCGAGGCGAGTGACAGAAATTCAAGCGCGAAATCGCGATCGGACACGGTGTCGATCGAATTGCGGGTGGGTTCGCGAAAGCCGAGAGCCTTGGCTGTCATCTGCCGGTCGATCGGGAAGCCGGTACCGGCAAGGGCCGCGGCGCCGATCGGGCTCTCGTCCATATGTTCGATGGCATGGCGCACACGCTGGCGGTCACGGCCGAACATTTCGACATAAGCCATGCAATGATGACCAAAGGTGACCGGCTGCGCCGACTGGAGATGAGTAAAGCCGGGCATCACGGTGTCGGCATGCAGGTCCGCCTTGTCGAGAAATGCCGTGATCAGCCGGGTCAGCGCCGCTTCGGTGCGGATCAACTCTTCCTTGACCCAGAGACGGAAGTCGAGCGCCACCTGGTCATTGCGCGAACGAGCCGTGTGCAGCCGTCCGGCAACGGGCCCGATCAGTTCCGCAAGTCTGGATTCGATGTTCATGTGGATGTCTTCGAGTTGGCGCGAGAAGACAAACCGGCCTTCTTCGATCTCTGACAAGATTGTGTTCAGTCCGTGAGTAATCTTGTCGCAGTCTTCGCTCGAAATTATGCCAGTCTTGGCAAGCATGGCCGCATGTGCGAGGGAACCGCGAATATCCTGGGCATAGAGCTTGCGGTCGAAATCGATACTGGCGTTGATTTCCTCCATGATGGCATCTGGTCCGGAGGCAAATCGGCCACCCCACATCTGGTTTGACGCCTGTTTGTCCTTATCTGTCGACATGAGCCTGCCTTGGAGTTTGTCATGAGCCAATCGCGCAACCGCCTGTCCACCGCCACCCTGATCGCAATCGCAATTGCCTTGGGCGCTGTTGTGGGGGCTGCCGGGATATACTGGAAAGCATCGCCCTCTGGCAATGCGCCTGCCACGGAAAGTCTCGCTGCTGCCGAAAACACGGCGTGCAAGGCCGATCCCGAGATGCTGGCGAAGCTGAAGCCGCTCGCCAAAGGCGAGGTCGCTGCAATGGGTATACGGGAAGAACCGGTGGTGCTCCCGGAACTGGGTTTCGTGTCCGAGCAAGGTGATGCAATGACGCTTGCCGATTTTGCCGGTCAGGCGATGCTGGTCAATCTGTGGGCAACGTGGTGCGCGCCCTGCCGCGCGGAGATGCCAGCCTTATCGGAATTGCAGGCGGAGCTGGGCGATGACGGCTTCAAGGTGTTGGCGATCAACATCGATACTGGCGATGTGGCGAAACCGAAGGCTTTTCTGGACGAGATCGGTGTCGCCAATCTGGGGCTTTACCGGGATGCGTCGATGGACGTGTTCAATACGCTGAAGAAGGAAGGGCTGGCGTTTGGACTTCCGGTGACGCTGATTGTCGGCAAGGATGGCTGCATGATTGGCGCCATGAACGGTCCGGCGGAATGGGCCAGCAAGGACGCCAAGGCTCTGGTTGGCGCACTCAAGGGAAGTTGAAAAACACTGGGCCCGGACGGAAATTCCGCCCGAGCCCTCGGTATTGCGCGTTAAAGTGGGTGACTTTGGGTGTTAGCTGCACGCGCAACCCGGTTTTACCCCCATTTTCTTGAAGACCATGGCTGCCGGGCAAAAGCCGGTGAATGAGGACTGGATCAGGTTGAACCCGACGAAAACAGTCAGCCAATGCCAGTAGGGCGATACGTACACAGCAAGAGCCACGGACACGAGCACCATAAATCCCGCGAATATCAGTATTACACGATCAAGCGTCATTTCGATTTCCTTTACGCGATTCGGGGCCTTGCCCCGCCGCCAGG
>TARA_R110002051_G_scaffold123095_3_pt1 | contig 71669 bp, 71 predicted proteins | sample TARA_R110002051 | Tara Oceans TARA_R110002051 (sample SAMEA4397023) | marine metagenome | biome: Polar Biome; feature: [MES] marine water layer (ENVO:01000295) within the mesopelagic zone...; material: water (ENVO:00002006), including particulate matter (ENVO:01000060) such...
GCGGGAAGCCTCGAAGATGCTGTCGATCGTGGCCGCGAGTGTCGCATTGAATTCGCTGTCGGTCTGACCCTGCGACAGGCCTTCGGTCATGGCGCGCGAGAACGAGGCGATCACCCCGCTGTTGGCGCTGAGCAGGCGATTGGCCTCATCGCGGGAATAGCCGCCCGACAGTGCAACGACGCGCATGATGCGGGGGTCGTCAACCAGCGGCGTGTAGAGATTTGCCACGGTGGGCAGCGACAGTTTGAGCATCACCCGCTGGCCTGCGGGCATGGTGTCGAGACGCCGCTGGATTGCCGCCAGCAACAGCTTTTCAGCCTCGGCCTTGTCGTCGATCTTGATGTTTACTTCCGGCTCGAGGATCGGCATCAGCCCGTGACCGAGGATCTGCATGCCGATTTCGAACTGCTGGGCGACGATTGCCTCGATACCGTCCTTGTCGGCGGCATTGATGACCGAACGCATCTTGGTGCCGAAGATATTCTTGGCGAGCGCCCTTTCCAGAAGAGCGTCAAGATCGCCCATCGGCTTCATCAGCTGAACGCCGTTTTCTTGCTCCATCAGGCCCTTGTCGACCTTCAGAAACGGTACAATCCCGCGCTTGTCCCAGAGATAATCGGCGGTCGGAATTCCGTCGATCTCGCCATCCATGGTGCGCTCGAACAGGATCGCGCCGATCACCTTCTCGCCGGTGAAGGCGGGGGATTTGATGATGCGGGCGCGCATGGCGTGGATCAGTGCGTACATCTCCTGCTCGCTCGAATAGGCGTCTTCGGCTACACCGTAGATTTTCAGCGCTTTCGGTGTTGAGCCGCCCGACTGGTCGAGTGCGGCGATGAAGCCGTCCTTTTCCGCCATCTGTTTCGCCATTGTTGCATTCATCATGCCTGGTCCCCTGTTCAACTGCGTCTTGGGGGCTGCTTTAACAGATGCCGCAACGGGAAGAAAATAGGCATGCGGATGCTTGAATCGATTGAAATGCATTCAATCGATTGAAAATAAACACGTTTTCCAAACATGCCTAACGGCATTCGACTCGTCGGGGAGCCTTACCGGCGGGATCAGGTCTTGAGAACGTCGACGCCGGGCAATGGCTTGCCTTCCATCCATTCCAGGAAGGCGCCGCCCGCGGTGGAGACATAGGTGAAGTCCTCAACCACGCCGGCATGGTTGAGTGCCGAGACGGTATCGCCGCCGCCGGCAATGGAGACCAGAAGTCCTTCCCGGGTGCGGCTGGCGGCATGCTGGGCAGCTGACACCGTGGCCGCGTCGAAGGGCGGGATTTCAAAGGCGCCGAGCGGGCCGTTCCAGACCAGCGTGTCGGCTTTGGAAATCCAGGCGTTGACTGAAGCGATGGATTTTGGTCCGACATCGAGCATCATCGCATCAGCGGGGATGGCGGTGACATCGACAGTCTCGTTTTCGGCGCCTGCCTTGAATTCGCGCGCCACCACACCGTCAACAGGCAAAACCAATGCGCAGCCTGCGGCGGTGGCCTGGGCTTCGATCTCGTTGACGGTCGCGGCGAGATCGTGTTCGCATAGGGATTTGCCGACATCGATGCCGCGGGCGGCCAGGAAAGTGTTGGCCATGCCGCCGCCGATCACCAGCGCATCGACCTTTTTCACCAGGTTCTTGAGCAAGTCGATCTTGGACGAGACCTTTGCCCCGCCGACGATGGCGACCACCGGCCGGGCCGGCTTGCCGAGACCTTTTTCCAGCGCGATCAGTTCTGCCTGCATGGTGCGCCCGGCATAGGCGGGCAGCAGATGCGCCAGGCCTTCTGTCGAGGCGTGGGCGCGATGGGCCGCGGAAAACGCGTCGTTGACGAAAATGTCACCGTTTTGCGCCAGCGCCTTGGCGAATTCCGGATCGTTCTTTTCCTCGCCCTTATGGAAGCGGGTATTCTCCAGGAGCAGCACATCGCCGTCGACCATGGCGTCAACGGCCTTTTGCGCGGTTTCGCCGATGCAATCGGCCGCAAAGTGGACGCGATGATCGAGAACATTTTCGACAATGCCGGCGATCGGGTCAAGCGACATCGAAGGGACGGCCTCGCCCTTGGGGCGGCCAAAATGAGCCAGCAGTATCACCCGTGCGCCCTTGCCCGACAGTTCCATGATGGTGGGCGCGACCCGTTCGATCCGGGTGGTGTCGGTAACCTTGCCATCCTTGACAGGCACATTGAGATCGACGCGCAAAAGTACGCGCTTGCCGGAAAGGTCGGTTAGGTCATCGAGGGTCTTGAAGGCGCTCATTGCATATTCCGATCGTCAGTTTGTGTCCTGCGGGATTTCGGCGCGGAGATTACACCGCCCGCGCCGCGACGCAAGCCGATGAGGGGGAAAACCCGCTGCGGCTTCACGCCTCAGTCCCGGCGTTTTCTGGCGTAATCCCGTGTCATCTGAATGATACCGCGCAAGTTCAGGAACAAGGGCAGCCGGGTTGCGGGAGCAACCGGTTCAAGCGAAATTCCGACCGTTTTGATCTGACCGTGTTCGTCGGTCTGGCGGACGATGAGAACGATGCGTCCGATCTTGACCCGGTCGGCGTAGTCCGGCTTTCCGCCCAGGCGCTGTTCCATCAGTTCGGCAATGGTCAACGCCTTCTCGGCGGCGTTGAGCAATCCCGGGCCATAAGCGCTGTCGAGTTCCTCGCTGCTTCTGGATGGATCAATCGTGAACGTGCCGAAAAACTCGTTGTCATCCTCGCCGACGGCCACTTTGGAAGCAAACAGCCGGTCGAGCAGGCGGGAAAATCCGGGGGCGATGAACAGATATACCTGGTCATTTTCGCGCAGCCGTCCGGCATATTGATAGCGCATGGATTTGCCATCGCGAATGACCAGCGACGGACGAGCCCAGCGGGGGATCCTCTCGCCGCGCAGAACCGGGCTGTCGGCGACCACCCGGTAGGCCAGGAGTTCGTGACTGGCGGTGCCGGGCAGATCCAGTTCGAGCTTGTCGATGGCGCCGATCTGCGGAGGAACGATCAATCCCAGCCGGTTCGCCATTGGTTTGACCGTCCAGCCCTGTATGCCGAGTGAAACCATCACCACGATGAAGGTGGTGTTGAAGTAGAGTTGCCCGTTCTCGAGATTGCCGAGAATGGGCAGGATTGCCAGCAGGATGGAAACCGCGCCACGCAAGCCCACCCAGGCGACAAATCCGGTTTCGCGCTGCGTGAAGTCAAATGGCAGCAGGCACAGCCAGACCGCCAGAGGGCGGGCAATGAAGACAAGAAAGATGGCGAGGCCGATGGCGGGAAGAATGATCTGCGGAAACTGCGATGGCGTCGCCAGCAGCCCAAGCACGAGGAACATGATGATCTGCGCCAGCCAGGTCATGCCTTCCTGAAAACGCATGATTGAAGCCTTGGGCTGGATCTTCTTGTTGCCGGCATAGATGCCTGCCACATACACCGCCAGAAATCCGCTGCCACCGATTGCCGAGGTGTAGGCGAAGACAAGCAGCGCCAGCGCCAGAACGAAGATCGGAGCCAGCCCTCGCTCAACCGGAGCCCGGCGAATGATCTGGACAATCAAAACCCCGCCAAGGAAGCCCATTACCAGGCCGAGGCCGATTTGCTTGACGAACAAGATCAGGAGATCGAGACTTGCTCCATCGAGGCTGTCGCCGCTCGCCAAAAGGCCGACCAGAGCGGTGGTCAGGAATATCGCCATCGGGTCGTTGGTTCCGGATTCGACCTCCAGCGTGGATCTGACCCGGTCATGGATGTTGATGCCGCCGGTGCGCAGCAGGAAAAACACCGCGGCGGCATCAGTGGAGGCAACGATTGATCCGAGCAGAAGCCCTTCCAGCCAGGAAAAACCGAGCAGGAAGAGGGCTGCGACCCCGAACAGGATGGCTGTCAGCAATACGCCGGCGGTCGCCAGCGTCAGCGCCGGTATGGCCGACTGCCTGAAGGAGTGCATCGAAGTGCCGTAGCCTGAATCAAACAGGATGATCGCCAACGCGATCGACCCGAGCATATAGGCGGCGGAGTTGTTGGAGAAATCGATGCCGAGGCCATCGACGCCCGCAAGCAATCCGATGAGCAGAAAGAGCAGCAGCAGCGGGGCCCCGAAACGTTCGGCCAGAAGACTTGAAAATGCAGCGATGAGAATGAGCGACATTGAGGCCAGTGTCACTATGTAGAACGTGTCCAATCATCGCCCTTTCTTCAGGTAGTCGCCATCGGCCTGCCGGTTTTGTTCAGGTCCAGAGTATGGAAGGAGGTTGCATTCGGATCAATGATTGCGGTGTTGCAGAAACTGCAATTTCAACAAAACAAGGTGAGATTTGGACCGAATCGGTCACCTTGTTGAATAGAACCCGACGCCGATTGTGCTCTCGCCGGAATCAACATCGCCACCGTTCTTTCGAGCGGTGGCGATGCGATGTTCAAGTGACTTTCCGGTTGCCGCTATGGGGCAATCCGCTGGCCGGCTTCAGATCAGCTTCGCCATGGCGACGGCGGTGTCGCCCATCCGGTTGGAAAAGCCCCATTCATTGTCATACCAGGTCAGGATGGAGCAGAAGGTTCCGTCCATCACCTTGGTCTGGTCCATGTGGAACACGGACGAATGCGGGTTGTGGTTGAAGTCGATCGAGACATTCGGCTCGTCGGTGAAGCCGAGAACGCCCTTGAGCGGGCCATTGGCGGCTTCGCGGATCGCCTTGTTGATCTCCTCAACAGAGGTTGAGCGCTTGGCGATGAACTTCAGGTCAACGACCGAGACATTCGGGGTTGGCACGCGGATGGACATGCCATCGAGCTTGCCGTTGAGTTCGGGCAGCACCAGGCCGACAGCCTTGGCCGCACCCGTGGAGGTCGGGATCATCGACATCGCAGCAGCACGGGCCCGGTAGAGGTCCTTGTGCATGGTGTCGAGCGTCGGTTGATCGCCCGTGTAGGAGTGGATCGTCGTCATCATACCTTTTTCAATGCCGATGGCATTGTTGAGCACAAAAGCGACCGGCGCCAGGCAGTTGGTCGTGCACGATGCGTTGGAGACAACGAGGTCTTCCTTGGTCAGCACATCGGTGTTGACGCCATAAACGATGGTCTTGTCAGCGCCAGCCGAAGGCGCGGAGACCAGAACCCGCTTGGCGCCCGCTTCGAGATGCAGCGCGGCCTTGTCGCGGGCGGTGAAGATGCCGGTGCATTCCATCACGATGTCGATGCCGAGGTCGCCCCAGGGCAGGTTCTTCGGATCGCGCTCGGCGAAGACCTTGAACGAATCGCCGCCTTCGATGCGGATCGTGTCGCCATCGACGTCGACGGTCTTGGGGAATTTGCCGTGGACTGAATCCCAGCGCATCAGATGAGCGTTGGTCTCCACCGGGCCAAGGTCGTTGATCGCCACGACGTCGATATCCTGGCGGCCTGATTCATAAATCGCACGCACAACATTGCGGCCGATGCGGCCAAATCCGTTAATGGCAATCCTGGTCTTCATGCTATTCCTCCGTCCTGGGTCCGAGTGCGCCTGTATCTGTCAGATATCAGGCTTCGTCATGTAAGCGGGCTTCGACCGCGGCCACAGCGGCCTCGGCGGTGATGCCGAAATGCTCGTAGAGTTCCTTGTAGGGTCCGGAAGCACCGAACCCGGTCATGCCGATGAACAGGCCGTCCGAGCCGATAAACCGGTCCCATCCCTGACGGATGCCCGCCTCGATGGCGATCTTGATCCTGGAATCCCCGATAACCGCGCGTTTATACTCCATGGTCTGCTCTTCGAACAACTCGAAGCATGGCACGGAAACCACACGCGTGGTGTGACCATTCGCCTCAAGCATCTGGCGCGCCTCCAGCGCGATCTCGATCTCCGAGCCTGTGGCGAAGATTGTTACCTCGGCTTCGCTGGCGGACACAAGATCATAGGCGCCGTAGGCACAGAGGTTTTCCTCGGTGAAATCGGTGCGGATGGTGGGCAGGTTCTGACGGGTCAGCGCAAGGCCGCTGGGACGCTTCTGCTGTTGCAGGGCGATATGCCAGCATTCGGCGGTCTCGACTGCGTCCGCGGGGCGGAACATCAGAAGATTGGGGATGGCGCGCAAGGCGGCCATCTGTTCGACCGGCTGATGCGTGGGGCCATCCTCGCCAAGGCCGATGGAATCATGGGTCAGCACATGGATGACACGAATGCCCATCAGTGCCGCCAGGCGGATGGACGGCCGGCAGTAGTCGGAAAAGATCAGGAAGCCGCCCGAATAAGGGATCAGGCCGCCATGCAGCGCGATCCCGTTCATCATTGCGGCCATGCCATGTTCACGAATGCCGTAATGAATGAACCGGCCGGAAAAATCATCCGGCGTGATCGCCTTGGTCTGGCTGGTGCGGGTGTTGTTGGAACCGGTGAGGTCGGCCGACCCGCCAAGGGTTTCAGGCACCACGCCATTGATGACTTCGAGCGCCATTTCCGAGGATTTGCGGGTGGCGACCGCCGGCAGGTCTTCGGTGAGCTTCCGTTTGTAGGCGATGATTGCCGGGTCCAGGCCGCCCGGAAGTTCGCCGCTCATGCGGCGTTCGAAGGCGACGCGGACATCGTTTTCGGCCTCTGCAAGGCGGGATTCCCAGGCCTTGCGGTCCTTGACCGAGCGGAGGCCGGCCAAACGCCAGGCGTCAAGGATATCGGAAGGCACCACGAAAGGTTCTTCATCCCAGCCCAGGGCTTTGCGAGCGCCGGCGATTTCCTTGTCGCCGAGCGGCGAGCCATGGGCGCCACTGGTTCCCGCCTTGGAAGGCGCACCAAAGCCGATGACTGTCTTGGCGGCGATCAGCGTTGGACGGTCGGACTTCTGCGCGGCCTCAATGGCCTGGGAAATGGCGTCTGGATCATGTCCGTCAATATCGAGCGTGTTCCAGCCCGAAGCCGCAAAACGCGCCAGCTGGTCGGTGGAATCCGTCAGCGATACCGGCCCGTCGATGGAAATCGAATTGTTGTCCCAGAACAGGATCAGCTTGTTGAGCTTGAGATGACCAGCCAGAGAAATAGCTTCCTGGCTGATGCCTTCCATCAGGCAGCCGTCGCCGGCGAGCACATAGGTGTAATGCTCGACCAGACCGGATCCGAATTCGGCAGCGAGCTTGCGCTCGGCGATGGCCATACCGACTGCGTTGCCGATACCCTGACCCAGCGGTCCGGTGGTGGTTTCAATGCCCGCCGCATGGCCATATTCCGGATGGCCGGCGGTCGGGGATCCCAGCTGCCGGAAATTCTTGATGTCATCAAGCGAGATGTCGTCATATCCAAGCAGATACAACAGGGAATAGATCAGCATCGAGCCGTGGCCGGCGGACAGGACAAAACGGTCGCGGTCGGGCCAGTCGGGCTTTTTCGGGTCGAATGTCAGATAGCGCGAGAACAGCACTGTGGCCACGTCGGCTGCGCCCATTGGCAATCCCGGGTGCCCGGACTTGGCTTTTTCAACAGCATCCATGGATAGAAACCGGATTGCATTGGCCATCCGGTCGTGTTTTTCGCGTGAAATCATGATGGTTCCGCTCAGTCGCGTTCAGTCAGTTCCGGACCCCCAAGGGGACCGGATCGATGGCCGCGCACACATAGCACTTGCTTCGCCGGAGTCAACAAAGGCGTCGGTCGCAGACGGTTGGGGATGCGGTGCGCGGTTTTGTTGACGCCATGTTCGGCTAATGCGTAAACTAGTGGCTACAAGTATCCGGAATTCAAGCGATTCGGCTTGTAATCCAGATCCAGGGAAGCCCGCGATGCCCGCTGAAACAACAGTGAAAGCCGCTCTTGAGGCATTAAACAAGGCCTTGAATCAGCTTGACAATGAGGTCGACAGGCAAGTCGATGCCAGCCGAAGCGCCACCGAGGCGGCTGAAGAACTGGGGCGCATGATCGAGGACCGTTCGCGCATTGCTCTGGAACTCGACCAGGCGCAGAACAGGTCGAATCGCCTGGAAGAGGCAAACCGCGAGGTCTCGCGGCGATTGGTTACAGCCATGGAAACAATCAGGGCGGTGTTGGACCGCTGAGATGTGATTTTGCGCTGCCGGAAGGATCTCCGTGTGCGCGGGGCAACACGAAACAGGATATGTTGAATGGCGCAAGTCACCGTCACTATCGACAGCAAGACCTACCGGATGGCCTGCGAAGAGGGTCAGGAAGAGCATCTGAGCGAACTCGCCGGCCGCTTTGACCGTTATGTCGGGCATCTCAAGGATCAGTTTGGCGAAATCGGTGATCTGCGTATCACGGTGATGGCCGGGATCATGGTGATGGACGAGTTGCATGAGTTGCAGCGACGGATGCGCGGCCTTGAAGCAGAGGTGGAAACCCTGAAGAAAACCCGTGATACCGTGCTGAGCAAGGTCGACAAGACCGATCAGGACCTGGCCAAGGCGTTGACCGAAGTCACCGGCAAGATCGAACTGATTGCAAGCAAATTGGCCGGACGCGGGTAGCCTTCCGCCGCAGCGATGCATGGTTTACGTGGCCGGTTGGTGTCAGGGCGCCGGTGTCGAAGCGATTTCCCGCAGAGCGGTGAGAACCCTGTCCGGCGCGGCGTGCAGGATATGCTGGCCAATGCCGGGGATCTCCTGATGCCGGGAATTGGCAATACGGCCTGCCGCAAGCCTTGCCAGGCGCGGGTTCACCGCGGGATCGGATTCTCCGTGCAGAACCGTTACCGGCAGGTTCAGCCGGGAGAGCAGCCCGCTCCAGTCCGAATTGCTCGAAGAGGTGTCCGAAAGAAAGGCCGATGCTCCCCGGCCGGTCACATGTCTGATTCCGGCCCGCAACAGTGCATAGGTTTCCGGGTCGCGGATTGCTTCGTTGTCGCCGGCGCTGTTTTCAGCCAAAGCCGACAGGTAACGGTGCGAACCGCCATAGCGCAGGTAGGCGACGGCGGTCAGCGCAATGAACTGATGTGCCGCCGCAGACGCAATGCCGCTCGACATCGCCAGCTTCTGAAGCACCCCGACAGGGACGAGATGATCAGCCAGTTGAAGCGGGAAATAAGCCGAGCACAGCACCAGCCCGCAGACCTTTTCGGGATAGGCCAGGCAATATTCGATCGCGGCATGGCCGCCAAACAGGTGACCCAGCACAATCGATCGATCAGCGTCATGCCGCTCGCACACGTAGCGTGCGTCCTCTAGACATGTCTGCATGAAGGATGCGTCTTTGGCCTGCCTGTCTGTGGCGCCATAGCCCGGTTTTGAGGCTCCGATGAGCTCGAAGCCGGATTTGCCAAAATCTTCGCGCAAGCCGAGACTGAGTTCAGGGCTTTGCAGCAACCCGTGGAACATCAACACCGGGCGGCGTGCGGCAGCGGACATGGGTGGGAGCGGATAGTGAACATAGCTGATGCGCCGGCCGTCCCGCTCGATCGTCCGCCAGGCCGAGGAGTCGTGGGCAAAGGGAAAATTGTGCGCCGTCGGACCTGTCGCGTTCGGCAACCCGGCGGCGCCGCCTGACAAGGCAGCCAGACTGACAAGGTCATTGACGACCTGGACCGCTTCCAGGCGCGAGGTGACGCCGAGTTTGCGAAAAATCGCCTGGGTCTGGCTTTTTACCGTATCCACGGAGCGAAAGCGTTCCTTTGATATCTCGATATTCGATCTGCCTCTGGCCATCAGTTCGAGGACTTCCACTTCCGAGGGAGACAGGCCCAGGCTTTCGCTCAGGATTGCCGGAATAGATCGGTCCTGGATTGTGACCGGAAGCGTGACAACGACGACATCAAGCTGATTGTCCAAGAGCAGTGAAACAAAACCGTTTTCACCCTCGCTGCGAACGAAGCTGCGGTTGAGCGGCTGGTCCTGGCCGTCCTGTTCGAACAAGCCAGCCACACTGGCAAGGACAACTGCGTTTAGGCTTGATTGCAGCCGCTCAATCTGGGTGTGGGAATAATTCGTTGTGCCCGTGGAGATGACAGGCCTGTTCTGCCGGTCCAGCGTGACGGAAAAACCATCGATATAGCCGAATATCTTGCGGGCTTCGTGTGATTGCGCCACGATCCGGAACGCTCTGTCGAGCACGATCTTCAATGCGGGACCTTCAACCAGCGAGCGGTATTTGGCTTCGGGTGCGGGCGACATCACCTGGGCCAGTTCGGCGGCAATGTTGAAATGCTTGCCTATTTCTCCTGTAAAAACCGGTTGCCCGGTTTCGCCGACAGCGAGGAAGTCTTCCAAATTCTTCATGAATTCGGTAAATTCCTGGTCGCCTTTGAAATAGGAATAGATCGCTTCGATTGCTTGGTTCAGGGGGACCGGATCTCTGGCTGCATTCATGGACAGAAAGCCAATTCTCTTCGCTGCGATTCCCTTCGGATCTTACACAACGGTCGGCTGTCGACAAGCCGACATTGGCGAGTTCGGATAGTGCAGAAAAGAAACTGGCGGAATACAGGGAAAGACAAATCTGGATTTAGAAGGCCTTGGTGAAGGTCAGGTCCAATCCGCTGGATTCATAGTCATAGAACACGATGTTGCTGTGTTGCTGTTTGAAAAAGACACCGATGACCGGCGACAATCCGGCGATCTGGAAATTGTCCTTGCTGAATGTTCCTCTTGCTTCCCAGAACTTGTCCTGCCGGGTGAGCCGCAAACCGGGAAACGGGTCCTTGAATTGGCGATTGCCGGCTGTAAGTGTTGCCTTGACCCGAACGCCATGGGTTATCGGCATTTCGAGCCCGAGTGTGCCGGAGGCGCTCTCATAGGAATTCCAGGGTCTGGCGGATACGCTTTCCTTCTCGAAGCTTCCACCCGCAGACAATGTCAGGCGTCGTGAGAACACATGTCTGACTGATGCTGTGGCTCGCGTTGTGCTCGCGTCGGCGGCGCTTTGTCCGTCAAAGCTGCGATACATCTGGATGACTTCTGCGGAGAGCCACCAGCCCCGGGAAATGTTCCATTTTCCCGAAATCCGCCCACCGATGCCCAGGCTCTGCAGTTTTCCGTTTTGCCAGTGCCGGTCGGCGATTGCCTCGACCTGCAGCGAGTAGCGAAGCTGGTCATGCCTCAATCCGGTCCGCAGTTCGGCGTACTGCTTGTCGAACCGGTCATTGGAATAGTCGGAAAATCCGGCTGACAAAGAAGCGTAGGCCAAGCGATTTTCACTCAGCGCATGGGAGTAACCCGCCACGGCGCCTGCTCTGAGGCCGATTCCCGAGTGTTCGCGCGCGGTGTTGGAAATCACAAAGGGCAGGCCGCCGATCATGACGGTTGATTGGGATGTTCCGTCATTGATATTTGTCGATGGCGCCAGTGAGAAATAGCCTGACAGCGAGAAGCCCTCGGTTGTGCCGATGCGGCGGGCAAGCTGGCGCAACTGATCCTGATCGCGTGCCAGATCGGCGGTGTCGGTCAGCCGGTTGAGGTGATAGCCCGCGCCCTGTCGCTTTCCCTGAAGGGCCAGGATCTTGATCAGCTCGATGCGAACCGCGTCGATATCGGGTTGGCGCGAAAGGATGTCGCGCAGAAGTTTCTCCGCCTGGTCCAGACGGTTGGTCCGGGCGTAGACGACAGCCAGAAGATAGGCCGCGGGGATGGCTTCGGCTCCCTGAAACCGGGTGCTTTCAAGCACCGACTCCGCTTCGCTGAAATTGCCGCCGGAAACCAGCGCTTCCGCCGACTGGAAAGCGGTTTGCGCCTGGGCGGACTGTTGACCGGGAGACAAACACAGGAGAGCCGCCAGGCAGATGACTGCCAGCGGCCCCCGGTTCCCTGACAGTGATCGTTTTTCAACGATTGGATGTCGAGCTCCCATTTCCGAAGAAAACGCGGGAAAAGGATGTGGCATCGGTTATTTTTTCACTGCGCCGATGGTTCCGGACATGATGTAATCGCGATTCTGGCCATCAAGCATCGCGTTGCCTTCGATGAGATAGGCTGCAGCTGTTTCGGCGGCACCATTGCCGAAAAAGGCGCCGATAGCTTCGTTGGTCCTGGTGGTTCCCACAGCATTGTTGTTCGCGTCCACCAGCTGGGCGGTACCGGTGTATTCCGAGCCGGTGATGTTGGCATCGATATTCAGGCCGGTCACAGTGTTGTTGAGCACGACCATCTGCTGGTTCTTGTAGGTTGCGAGCTGAGCGTCCTTGATGCCGCCCTTTACCGTGCCGGCATCGAAATCGGCAGTCAGTTCAACTGTTCCGCCGCTCAGGCCCATGTACTGCATGGTTCCATTGTCGTCATAGACAGTGGTTCCGCCTTCATTGAAGCCCTTGTAGGAGGCCTGTCCTGATCCCGGCATGTTGGTGGTGTTGTTGCCGATATAGCCAACCGCGTAGGTGGCTGTTCCAGCACCGTCGGCGCCCTCCTGATAGCGGATCGTCGTGCCGTGTTTCATGACGATCTGTTCGACGAAGGTGTTGTTGGCGTAGACGTTGTAGACACCGACGGAAGACAGGTTCGCGGTGTCATTTGAAACTTGCGTGTCACCAAAATTGCCGTTCTCGAAATAGACACTTCCCTTGGCGTCCTTCATTCCGGCAATCGCGGTGCCATTCTGAAGGGTGTCGGGAGAGCCGGCTGTGACCAGTGCGGGGTTGGTGCCCTGATTGTTTGACGGGTTGGGATCCTTGTCCACCGACCCGTCAATCTGGATTCCCCCAGCCGCTGACTTTTCGATGATGCTCGCCTGCGTTATCTCGTGACGGGATTGCGGCAGGTTTGTATAGGAGCTGACGGAGGATGTGTTGGTTGAATTGGCGCGGAAAGCGAGCGCCTTGCCGGATGCCTTGATCGGCAGGGATCCTGCAGCGACTGCCGCACCGGGCACCACAATGCCTGCCGACGGGCTGCAGCCTGTGACGGCTGGAATAATTGCGAGAACGATTGCCCCGGAAATAAACGCTTTTCTGGTCATGCTGCACCCCTTTTGCCCGCAGAAACTCACCAAACAAAAGCCGCTTCAAACAGGTGTTCAGAATCCCGGGCGGGATCGTGACGGCCTGGCGAGACGCAAGTGTTGACGATGCGTTCGGTTTGGAGCGGCAGTAGCGGAACGGAAGTCCGATCCGGTGTCAGCAAGTATCGGGCGGGCGGGGTACATCTCAATCACCTGAACGGGTGAAAAAGCTGTTTGAGAATTTGCCGATTGGCGGAATTCAATTCATGACCTATATATCAGGTGCGATCTGCGCCTCTCGACAGGATACACAATCCCCGGGGCCTTAATTGATCCCAAGGGAGCTGTCCCTGACCGGACTCGTGGGTCCGGTCATATGGCGCCCACCTACGTTGTAGGTTCCCGGGATCGAAAAAATCCATCGGTTGCCGTGGATCGCACCTCTTCTGCTCTTGCCCGGCCTAATTCTCAAGCGCGCGGGAGCTGGCCCAATCTATTCAATCAGTCCGTACTTCAACGCACGCGCCACAGCCTCCATTGTGGTGCTGGCCATCAGTTTTCTGCGCGCTGACGAAAGGTGTTTTTCAACGGTTTCCAGGTTTTCACCAAGTTCGTGGGAGATCCCCGTGGGATCTTGACCGCGTGCTGCCAACCGGAGGCAGACGATTTCGGCATGGGTCAACCGATCCGGGAGTTGTGGCATGGTTTTCCGAAATCGTGATCATCAAGTAATTTGCTTATTATGAGGTGCTTTCCTAGGCTATCCGGTGCGAGCAACAACCGGTTTTCGCCAGCGTCGTGAACAAAGGGTTATGGAATTACCTAAAAGGCCGCGGACTGTGCAAACGCCTCGGGTGGCGGTGAAGGCGTTGACGGACGGCGCTATTAGGGATTACGCCGGTTCGATCAGAGTTCCGGAGATTGAGATGGACAGCAAAGCAAGCATTCGCGCGGCCATGCTGGCGCGCAGAGATGCGCTGGCGACGGATCGCCGGATCGAGATGAGTCTGGCCATGGCCGATGCGGCAGAGGCAATGGCCTTCGATCCGGGAACCGTGATCGCTGGTTACCTGCCTATCCGCTCGGAACCCGATCTGCGACCGTTGCTGGCGCGCTTTCGCGAACGTGGCGCGCGGCTTTGCCTGCCTGTGGTGCTTGATCGCCAGACGATTGTCTTCCGCGAATTTGTCCGGGAAGCGGATCTGGTCGGTACCGGCTTTGGAACATCCGGCCCAGGGCCTGTTGCGGAAGTGCTTGACCCCGACATTGTGATGATGCCGCTGTCGGCGTTCGATGCTGCAGGCAATCGGCTGGGGTATGGCGCCGGCCACTATGACCGGGCCATCGCCCAGCTGCGCGCCAGGGAGCTGTCACCGGTGCTGGCCGGCACGGCGTTTTCGCTGCAGGAAACCGATCATCTGCCGGCGGAAGCCCATGACGTGCCGCTTTCGATGATCCTGACCGAGCTGGGCTTGCGCTCGTTTCCCCAATCTTTATAGAGAGCTCATGCGCCTGTTATTTCTTGGAGACATGGTCGGTCGATCCGGCCGCACCGCGGTCTGGAACCGCCTTCCTGGCCTGATCCGCGATTTCAAGCTGGATTTTGTCATCGTCAATGGTGAAAACGCCGCTGGCGGCTTTGGCATTACCGAAGAAATATTCCTCGAAACGCTTGAGGCCGGCGCCGATGTGGTGACGACCGGCAACCATGTCTGGGACCAGCGCGAGGCGCTTGTGTATGCTGAACGTCAGGACCGTTTCCTGCGCCCCGCCAATTATCCGGCCGGCACTCCGGGACGGGGGTCCAATCTCTACATAGCCCGCAATGGCGCGCGGGTGCTGGTCGCCAATGTGATGGGCCGGGTGTTCATGCATCCCGATCTCGATGATCCGTTCTCGGCGGGCGAGGCAATCCTGAATGCCTGTCCGTTGGGCGAGCAGGCGGATGCGGTGATTTTCGACTTCCATGCGGAAGCCACCAGCGAGAAGCTCTGTTTTGCCCATTTTGTCGATGGCCGCGCGAGTTTCGTGGTGGGCACCCATACCCATGTTCCAACCGCTGACGCCCAGATTCTGAATGGCGGTACTGCCTATCTTTCCGACGCAGGCATGTGCGGCGATTACGATTCGTCGATCGGCATGGACAAGGAAGAACCAATCAACCGGTTCGTGGCAAAGATACCGAAGGGACGCTTCGAGGCGGCTTCGGGACCTGCAACAATCTGCGGCGTCGCCGTCGAGATTTCCGACCGCACCGGACTGGCGGAGAAAATCGCGCCGTTGCGGATCGGCCCGAGGCTGAGCGAGACGATGCCTGACTTCTGGAGCTGAACCCGGCCATGCGTTCTACAGGTCTTGCTGCTTGCCCTTGACCAGAGGACGTTTGGCGTCGGGATCGGGTGGCAACATGCCGCGTTCCTTGAGCCAGGGATGAATCTCCACCGCGCGTGACAGCGCCGCGATTGCCGCTTTGGGTCGTCCCATGCGCATCAGCAAATGGTACATGCCCGACCAGGCGCCGAAATGATCCGGCTCAAGCTCGACGGCCATTTCCAGGTCCGACAGCGCACCGTCGTCATTGTCGCGCAGGAAACGGGCAAAGGCGCGCTGGTTCCAGCCTTCGGCATAGGTGGGCGCCTCGCGCACAGCGATATCGAAAGCTGTTTCGGCCGCTTCAAAATCATAACTTTCGCGCCGCTTCATGCCGTGATCGATGGCTTCACGCACCTCGGGCGTCGGGGCCTGGCTGATCCACCATTGCCAAACAGCATTCTCGGCAACGCGCCCTTCGCGTTCGGTTCTGGCGTTCTTCAAGGCCATGAACAGCTTTTCGCGCGGACCGAGACTATCTGCCATCACGGCTGCCGGGTTTGTCGCGACGAGACTGAACGCAGCAATATGAATGAGAAAATGGCGGCGATGCATGGTCAGATTCCCTTCAGCACCAGAATTGTCGGCTGACGTGGCAAGCTGCGGGCGGAGACCGTGAAGCTGTCACCGTTGACATAGTCGACCAGGAACCGGTCGCCCATCATCTCGATGAAGTTCGACAGTGGCGCACCGCGCCGGTGCATCGGCAGCAGGATCGAGGATTGCAGCCGCCTGGCGATCTCCGTCATGGCGCGGTGACTGAGGGTCAGGCCGCCATCGACAGGCACCATGACGATGTCGAGCCTGCCGATCTGGGCGAAATGCCGGTCTTCCAGAGGGTGATGCAGATGTCCCATATGGCCGATGCACAAATCGGCGACCTCGAAAATGAAGATCGAGTTGCCATCGGGCTCCATGGCGCCGAAATTGCGGATATCGGTGGTGACATTGCGGACATAGACATCCTCGACCACCTCATCATGATCGGCCGCTGTTCCGTCAAAATTCCAGCCGCGCAACACATGTCCGATCCGTTCGTCGGGCGACAGGGTGAAATGCGAGGAATGGGCCTTGTTCATGGTGACAATGTCGGGGGCTGCGACGCGGCCAGCCCAGCCGTTGAAGTCGGTGGCGATGGTGATGCCGGCAGGCGTGGTGATGACATAGGTGGAATGGCCGGCGAACATGATCTCCACCTCGCCTGATGCCGCTGCCGTCCTTTCCGGTGTCAGTTGAAGCTCCGCGGGCGTGAGATTGGCATAGCTGGCGCCCGGAAGCGCCTGAGCCACGGCCAGGCATTGGCTGAAGGGGCGCTGGCTTTCCTGCGCGTGGCCTGGGGAAGTCACAAAATACATGGTGACGGCCAGAAGAAGGAAGCAGTTGATACGGGGCATGGCAGAGGCTCCGTGAAACGATTTTCCACTTCTTCAAGATTAGGGCAGTGCGGCGTCAGGTAAAGGGCTGTTTTCAATCCCGTGCGGTTTTGGCTTGGTCTGTTTCACCCGTCATTGCCTGCCATCGCAACTTCAGGGCGGCATAGGCATCAGCCGGTTGGGTCTCGTAGTGGAGTTCGTCGCAGGCAATCTTGATGAACGGTTGTTTCGATCGGGTCCAGATATGACCGGCCGGAACGAGCCATGAGGTGTCATCCAGCGTGCCGGCCTTGAGGTTGATTTCCGCCGAGCCGGCAGTGCCGTGCCAGATCCTGACACCGCAGTCTGGACAGAACCAGCCTTCCCGCTCCTTGCCGGTGTCGCTCAATCTGCGAATGCAGCGCAGCCCCGGATCGACATCCAGATGCTCGCGGTCGAAGCGCAGGCTTTCGCCAAAGGCCGATGACGTGTGCCGCTGGCATTCGGTGCAATGACACAGATAGAAGACCAATGGCAGTGCCCGCATTCGGTAGCGGATCAGCCCACATTGACATCCACCGGTCAGCGGCAAGGGCGGGAGGATGATTTTCTGCATGGACTGAACCTTCTGGACGAAACGCGGCAAGAACCTTATAACGCGCCAATCCAGATTCCAGAGCAAAGATCGGGGGCGTTATGGCCGGCCATTCACAATTTAAAAACATCATGCACCGCAAGGGGCGGCAGGACGCTGTCCGTTCCAAGATGTTCTCCAAGCTCGGGCGCGAAATTACCGTCGCTGCCAAGATGGGGTCGCCCGATCCTGCGATGAACCCGCGCTTGCGGCTTGCGATCCAGAACGCCAAGGCGCAGTCCATGCCAAAGGACAATATCCAGCGCGCCATCAACAAGGCGACGGGTGGCGACAGCGAGAGCTACGAGGAAGTCCGCTACGAGGGGTATGGCCCGGGCGGCGTCGCGGTGATCGTCGAGGCACTGACCGACAACCGCAACCGCACAGCCTCGAGCGTGCGCGCGGCATTCACCAAATCCGGCGGAGCGCTCGGTGAAACCGGATCGGTCGGCTTCATGTTTTCGCGCGTCGGAGAAATTATCTATTCGCCGGAAGCCGGTGACGCGGACGCCATCATGGAAGCAGCGATCATGGCTGGTGCCGAGGATGTAACCAGCGGTGAGGAAGAACACGCCATCATCTGCGCCTTCGAGGATATCGGCGAAGTTTCCAGCGCGCTCGAAGAGGCGTTGGGCGAAGCTCAGTCGGTGAGGGCGGTGTGGAAGCCACAGACTTCCGCGCCGGTTGACGAGGACAAGGCGCAGTCGGTGCTCAAGCTCATCGCCACGCTTGACGATGATGACGACGTGCAGAACGTCTACGCCAATTTCGAAGTGTCCGACGAGGTCATGGCGAAACTGTCGGCCTGAACGGGTGCACAGTCAGCAATACGGAAAGCCGCCGGTCCCCGGGATCGGCGGCTTTTGCCTGTGTCAGAGGGTTTCGCGAATCTTGCCGAACAGATCGACGGATTTCAGCCGGGCCTGGCTCGAATGGATCGGCATGGAGATCATGATTTCATCGGCGTTTGTCGCGTCGATGAAGCTCAGCATCTGCCGGGTTGCGGTTTCCGGCCCGCCAACCACCGCATAGCGCAAGGTGTGATCGACGGCGATCTTCTCCGATTCGGTCCAGAACCCATCCATGGTGTCGAGCGGCCTGGGCATCTGGCCCCGCGCATTGCGGCGCATGTTGACAAAGGTCTGCTGCAGCGTCGTGAACAGATAGGCTGCTTCCGCATCGGTATCGGCCATGACGCCCATGGCCGCTGCCATCACATAGGGCGAATCGAGCTGTGCGGAGGCGGTGAATTTCTCCCGGTAGATGTCGAGAGCCTCAAACAGCATGTCCGGCGCGAAATGCGAGGCAAAGGCGTAAGGCAACCCCAGAGCGGCCGCCAGATGGGCGCTGTAAAGGCTCGATCCGAGGATCCAGAGCGGTACGTGCGACCCGGCGCCGGGTATTGCAATCAGCTTGGTGTCGTCAGGCTCGCCCAGCCAGTGCTGCAATTCAAGAATGTCATCGGGGAAGCTGTTTGCGCCTGTCTCAAGATTGCGCCGCAGCGCGCGGGCGGTGTTCATGTCGGTGCCCGGCGCGCGGCCGAGGCCGAGGTCGACACGCCCCGGAAACAGCGCTTCCAGGGTTCCGAACTGCTCGGCGATAACGAGCGGTGAATGATTGGGCAGCATGATCCCGCCCGACCCGATGCGGATTGTGCTTGTCGCATGGCCCGCCTCGGCAATGACCAGCGATGTGGCAGCACTTGCGATGCCCTTCATGCCGTGATGTTCGGCCAGCCAGAACCGGGTGAACCCCGCGTCTTCGGCCCGCTTGGCCATCAGGCGTGTGGTGGCGAGCGCTTCGCCCACTGTGCCACCTTCGACAACGGGGCAGAGATCGAGAATCGAAAAGGCGGTCATTGGACAACTTTCGCGGCAGGTTCGGGTGGCAGGTCTTGTCTGTCTCCATGTAGGTAGCCCCTAGCCGAATGCAAAACGCAAGTTTGCCATGCGTGTATTTGTTTTTGGTTTGTTCACCTTTGTGATGGAAAGCTCGGCCGGTCACAGATAGGATTTGAGCATGGCGGAAGCGATTCGGATAATCGGCATTGATCCCGGACTCAGAAACACCGGTTGGGGTGTGATCGAGAGTCTGGGCAACTCGTTGCGTTTTGTCGCATCCGGGACGGTCAAATCCGACAGCAAGCTCGATCTCGGTTCCAGGCTGAAACAGCTTTATGATGGACTTGAATCGGTGCTGCACGAGTATCAGCCCTTCGAGGCCGCGGTTGAAAACACCTTCGTCAACAAGGACGCAACGGCCACGTTGAAGCTCGGGCAGGCCCGCGGCATTGCCATGGTGGTGCCGGCGCGGGCCGGGTTGCGCGTCGGCGAATATGCCCCGAATGCGGTCAAGAAAGCCGTCATCGGTGTGGGACACGGCGACAAGAAGCAGATCCTGATGATGGTGAAAGTGCTGATGCCAAAAGCCATGTTCGACAGCGATCATGCCGCCGATGCGCTGGCGATCGCGATTTGTCACGCGCATCATCGCACATCGCCGGCCTGGCGCATGGCGGCGGAATGAGGACAATCCAATGATTGGCAAACTCAAGGGCACTATCGAGGAAATTGCCGAGGATCATGTGCTGATCGACGTGCACGGGGTCTGTTACGTGGCGTCCTGTTCCTCGCGCACACTGTCGCGGCTCGGATCGGTGGGCGAGGCTGCGGTGCTGTTCATCGAAACCTATGTGCGTGAAGACCAGCTCAGACTGTTCGGGTTCGAGACGGCTCTGGAGCGGGAATGGTTCCGGCTGTTGCAAAGCGTTCAGGGTGTGGGCGCCAAGGTGGCTCTCGCGGTGCTGTCGACACTGTCGGCTTCCGAGCTTGCCAATGCGATCGCGCTGCAGGACAAGGCGATGGTGGTGCGTGCGCCGGGCATCGGGCCGAAAGTGGCGCAGCGGGTCGTCACCGAACTCAAGAACAAGGCCCCCGCATTTGCGGGCGATGCAGGTGCTGCGATGGGCCTCAAGCAGGAACTGGGTGAGGGTGTTGCTTCCGCGCCGGTAGCTGATGCTGTCTCGGCGCTGTCCAATCTGGGCTATTCGCGCGATCAGGCGGCCAATGCCGTGGCGGCGGCCTTGAAGGCTGCGGGAGAAAGCCCGGATTCGGCAAAGCTGATCCGGCTTGGTTTGAAAGAACTGGCCAAATAGCGTTCTTGTTTGTCGATGCTTTTCCGACTAATATGGATTTGTTGGAAAGGTTGAAAAAATGCGGAAAGATGCGGTTTTGTCGGCGAAAGGGCAGATAACCTTGCCGAAGGAAATACGGGATGCATTGGCAATTCGACCGAATGACACGGTTATATTCACGGTCGAAGACGGACGTCTCATCCTGACTCCCAAAAATGTAAGTTTTTCGGATCTCGCGGGTTTTCTCGGCTCACCACCGAATGGTCCCGCCACTCTTGATGAAATTGAAGAGGCAATAGCGTCTGCTGCTGCCCAGAATGCTTCGGAGCCGCGCAAGGCGTTCAAGGGACAGGCAGCGTGATCAAAGTCGGTATCGATACAAATGTCCTGCTTAGGCTGCTGGTGGATGACGATCCCGCGCAACGCGAAACTGTCCTCTCCTTTGGCAAGGGGCTGGGTGACAAATACAACGGCTTTATTTCCTTGATCAGTCTGGTCGAGATGGATTGGGCCCTGCGCAGGCAATATGGTTACAGCAAGACAGAGAGTGTCTCGGCAGTGCAGAAAATTACTCAGCTTCGCGGGATTGAAATTCAGTCTATTGATGCTGTCGTCCGGACAATTCATGGCGTTGAAAGCGGCGATGGAGATTTCGCTGATGTTCTGATCGCGCACTTGTGTCTGGATGCCGGCTGCAATCATGTGGTGACCTTGGACAAAAAGGCGGCGGCGAAGATACCCGCAATGGAGTTGCTGTCGTGAGCGATGCAGACAGGCTGATTTCCCCCGACAAGCGCGGCGAAGATGTCGATACGACATTGCGTCCGCAATCGCTTGACGAATTTACCGGGCAGGCCGATGCGCGAGCCAACCTCAAGGTGTTCATCGAAGCGGCCAAGGGCCGGGCCGAGGCGCTCGATCATGTGCTGTTTGTCGGGCCTCCGGGGCTTGGCAAGACCACACTGGCGCAGATCATGGCCAAGGAGCTTGGCGTCAACTTCCGCTCGACCTCCGGTCCGGTGATCGCCAAGGCCGGGGATCTCGCTGCACTTTTGACCAATCTCGAAGACCGCGATGTGTTGTTCATCGATGAAATCCACCGGCTCAGCCCGGCGGTGGAGGAAATCCTCTATCCGGCGATGGAGGATTTCCAGCTCGATCTGATCATCGGCGAGGGGCCTGCCGCCCGGTCGGTCAAGATCGACCTGTCCCGTTTCACACTTGTAGCGGCCACGACCCGGCTCGGGCTTCTGACCAATCCGCTGCGCGACCGTTTTGGCATTCCGGTGCGGCTGCAGTTCTACACGGTTGAAGAACTCGAGTTGATCGTGCGCCGCGGCGCCCGGATCATGGGGCTCGGCATGACCGACGAGGGAGCGCTGGAAATCGCCCGCCGATCGCGTGGCACGCCACGCATTGCCGGGCGGCTGCTGCGGCGGGTGCGGGACTTTGCCGAAGTGGCGAAGGCTGAAGCCGTGACCCGGAAAATCGCCGATGAAGCGCTGACCCGGTTGTCGGTGGACAGTATCGGGCTCGATCAGCTCGACCGGCGTTATCTCGACATGATCGTGCGCAATTTCGGCGGCGGGCCGGTGGGGATCGAGACCATTGCCGCCGGGCTGTCGGAACCGCGCGACGCCATCGAGGACATCATCGAGCCCTATCTCATTCAACAGGGGTTCCTGCAGCGCACGCCGCGCGGCCGGGTGCTGACGGCGCGTGCCTGGGGCCATATGGGACTTAATCCGCCAAAGGATCTCGCCGCCACCCAGGCCAGTCTGTTCGAGGACGAGTAGAGCCGACGGATGCACGTTCTGTCTTGCCATTTGCTGGTATTGCGCGCTTCATGGACGGCATCTTTTTGGTTTTTCCCTCATGCATTAGTCAACATTAGGTGACTGATAACATTACAGAATATTAATTCTGGTGTTCATTTGCGGTTCATCTTCCGGCCCCTATCTTCCTCTCATAAACCTTGAAAGGAAGCGTCATGAAAAAAGCATTCATCACCTCGATCGCCGCATTGTTGATGGCAGTACCCCTGGCTCAGGCCCAGACCATAAAAGGCCAAAAGAAACCGCAGGTCCATTCGCAGACCCAGGTCGATTACAAGAAGCCGAAGGCTCATTCTCAGATTACGAAGTCAGCGCCTCACAAGGTGGTGACCAAGAAGCACTGGTCAAAGGGGCAACGGATGAATGACTGGAAGAGGCATTCGGCAGTCAGTGATTACAAGCGCCATGGCTTGCGTAAGCCAGGGCACGGCCAGCGTTGGGTCAAAGTCGACAACCAGTATGTGCTGATCAGCATTGTATCAGGCTTGATCGCCGGTATCGCCGCCGCACACTGATAAATGACAGACTTCCCCCGTGGCAAGCGGGGGAGGTCTGTGCCGCAGGCCGGTCACGGATAGAATGATCGAATTGTCCGTGCCAGCAGATCCCTGCCGCCCGGTGTCCAACCCAGGCCGCGCAGCCGCCTGGTTTCCATCAGCAATGGAGTGATGTCAGTCACCGGGGCGGGCAGGGGATGGGGGCAGCCGGTGGCCACCTGCAGCAGCTTGAGCATTTCATGACGGTCGACCAGAATGTCCGACACGTTGAAAACCTTACCGTTTATTTCACCGGATGGCAGTTCCAGCATCATCCGCGCCGCGCGGGCGACGTCGCGGCCATGCACTTCAGTTGCCAGCCGCGGCTCGACCGGGCGGCCAGCGAGGTAGTCGGAAAAAAGCGTCTGCCATTTGTGCGGCTGTCCGGGCAGTGCTGTGCCATAGACTCCGGTGATCCTGAGGCTGGTGGACACAAAATCCGGCCGCGCCATCGCTGCCAGGGCCTGTTCGGCCAGCAGTTTTACCGTGCCATAGAGCGTGTCGGGATGCGGCGGAGTTTCCTCAGTCAGCAGAGTGCCGACAGGCTGGGTGTCATAGACCGCGCGGCTGGACAGGAATACGCAGCGTTGAACGCCTGCCTTGCGGGCGGTCTCGAACAACTGCACCGTTCCATCGAGATTGCGGGCACGAAAACCGTCCGGATCATTGCCCTCGCCACCGCGATATTTGTCAGGCAGATGGTCGAATGCGGCGTGGACAAAATGATCGACATCGTCGAATGCACGGGCCTGATCGAGGTCAGCATCGAGGATCAATGGTGCGAAACCGATCGGGTTGGAAAAATGCCCATCCGCTGGGCGGGTTCTGCCGCCGACCGTGACTTGGTAGCCTTGGCCGAGAAGATCCTCGACAATGAAACGGCCGACCAGACCGCCCCCGCCTGAAACCAGAACCCGGGTCATGACGGTGTCGAAGCGGTCGCGCCGGTCGCCGCTTCATCCGTGCCCTGTAGCGGGCCGGGGAGGGCGGCAATGTCGGGAATGGCCTCGTCTGAGTAATATTTCTGCCAGAGATCAATCAGCGGCTTGAGTTCAACAGACCTGGGATGGTCCTTTTCCCAGGGCTTTTCATACTGGTAATGCAATACGCCGATCTGCTTCCAGTCCCACAAGTCCGGCAGGTTGAACCAGACATATTGCAGCATGTTCATCGTCACCGGCAGGCCGTGCCAATCGGGAAAGAACGTCTCGAGGAAGGTCTGGTCGGTGCGCCGCCAGAAGACCTCGGGCCGGTCCAGCCGCTCGAGCATGGACGCGAATGTCGCGGTCGACGGATGGGCGACGAAGACGCCGGAATTCAGCCGTTTGAAATCCTCAAGGCTTTCATAGACATTGGGGGCGGCGGAAAATTCCGGATAGTCAAACAGCTTGTCGATGTTGCGCAACACCAGTGCGTCTGCATCGATGAAGACGCAGGTTTCGTATTCGCCCAGTTGCCAGAGCCTCAGCTTGCAGAAATTGTCAAGCGGCGAATGAAAGGCCGGCTTGCGGCCTTTGGCGAATGGCGCCGCCGCATGCAGATTGCCGCGGGCATGGCGCTGGTTGAAAGCGTCCGACAGCGGCAGATGATCGACCTCGATGAGCCGGCAGCCGAGGTCCTTCAGCGGCGCCAGATCCGTACCGCCAACACCCCCGGTGTGCAGCACGGCAATATCCGCGCTGCTGCCGGTCAGACTGATCGACCGGACGAGCGCCACAGCCCCCATGGCATAGTCGGGATTGGTGACAAGCGTGACGAAGGCGTGAGCGGAACCGGCTGCTGTTTGGGAACGAACGCCGTCCGGCTTCTCGCTCCCGCCGCTCAAGAGACGTCCCGCAGTTTCTTGCCTTCGGGGTCGCGGTTGATCTTTGTACCGATGTCCTTGGTCCAGGCCGACACCGCGGGAACCCGCGAGCGGTCGACGCGATAGGCATATTTCCGGGCCACATCGACGACTTCTCCCAGAAGGCCTTCCTTCAGCGTGGTCGGCTCAAGGCCCAGCCCGAGGAATTTTTCGTTGTGCACCACGAGGTCGTTCTCGGCGGCTTCCTTGCGTGGATTGGGCAGCCAGGCGATTTCGGACCCGGTCATGCCGGCGATCATGTTGGCGAGATCGCGGACCCGGTGGGTTTCCGTCATCTGGTTGAAGATCTCGACCTTGTCGCCGCGCGCCGGCGGATTGCCGAGCGCGATCTCGATGCAGCGCACCGAATCCTGGATGTGAATGAAGGCGCGGGTCTGGCCGCCGGTGCCGTGCACTGTCAGCGGATAACCGATGGCAGCCTGGATCAGGAAGCGGTTGAGCACGGTGCCATAGTCACCATCATAATCGAACCTGTTGACCAGTTGCTCATGCCGCCGGGTCTGGTCGGTGTGGGTGCCCCAGACGATGCCCTGGTGCAGATCGGTGATGCGCAGATTGTCGTTCTTGGCGTAGAACTGGAAAATCAGCTGATCGAGGCATTTGGTCATGTGGTAAATCGAGCCGGGATTGGACGGATACAGAATGTCCTGCTTCACCGTCTCGCCGTCCATGGTCTCGATGCCGACTGGCAAATAGCCTTCCGGAATTGCCGCGCCAACCGTTGAATAGCCATAAACGCCCATGGTGCCCAAGTGCACCAGGTGTGCATCAAGGTCGATTTCAACCATCGCATTGAGCAGATTGTGGGTTGCGCTGACATTGTTGTTGACGGTGTAGTTCTTGTGCCGGTCACTCTTCATCGAATAGGGCGCGGCACGCTGTTCGGCAAAATGGATGATGGCGTCGGGGCGCTCTTCAGCCAGCCAGTTTTTCAAGAGCTGATAGTCTTTGGCCAGGTCGATCAGGTGAAAATGGATTTTCCGGCCGGTCTCGGCATGCCAGATCCGGGTGCGTTCCTGGATTGAATCCATCGGGGTGAGCGATTGAACGCCAAGCTCGGTATCGATCCAGCGGCGCGACAGATTGTCGATGATATGAATTTCATGTCCGGCATTGGACAGGTGCAGTGACGTCGGCCATCCGACGAACCCGTCGCCGCCCATGATTGCAATTTTCATCGATGATTCTCCTGTGCAGGCGCTGTTTGCATTTTGATAGTTCGGTTTTATGACAGAAAAACGATTGTCTCAATTCCTTCTGCGAATTGCTGACATGGGGAACAGAAAAATGAGCGAGGCTGATGATCATGGATGCATCTCTGTCGGGACATTTGAGCGATGGCGGGCATCTCCTGAAGCAGCGGGTGTATTATGAGGACACGGATTTTTCCGGATTCGTCTATCATGCGCGGTATCTGCATTTCTTCGAGCGCGGGCGCACCGATTACATCCGTCTGCTCGGCGTGTCGCAAGGCGATCTGCATGCGAAAACCGATCCCGCGGACGCGGTGGCCTTCGTGGTCCGGCGCATGGAAATCGACTTCAAGTCTCCCGCGCGCATGGATGATGTGCTGACGATTTCCACGTTGCCAACCGAAGTGCGCGGCGCCCGGATGTTGCTCAGGCAGACAATCAGGCGTGATACGCACCTGCTGGCAGAAGCTCAGGTGACGGTTGCGGTGATCAACGGATTTGGCCGGGCACGCAGACTGCCCGACGCGCTTATGGAGCGTTTACTTGGCGGCGGTTCAACCGACGCTTCAGCAAAGGAATAAGACAGTGGTGATTTCTTCCGATGACGAGCTCGAGAAGCTTCGGCATATCGGCCGGATCTGTGCCAACACAATACAGACCATGGCCAAGGCTGTGCAGCCGGGCATGACGACGCGCGAACTGGATTTGATCGGGCGGCAATACCTGGATGCGCACGGGGCTCAGTCAGCGCCGGAAGTTTGCTATGAGTTTCCCGGAGCGACGTGCATCTCGGTCAATGAGGAGGTCGCCCATGGCGTTCCCGGCGACCGGGTAATTGCGGCCGGGGATCTGGTCAATATCGACGTGTCTGCGCTCAAGGACGGGTATTTCGGAGATACCGGGGCATCGTTTGGTGTCGCCCCTGTGGCGCAGAAAACCGTACGTTTGCTGCGCGACGGCAAACGGGCGATGACGGCGGGCATCAATCAGGTGAAAAGCGGCGCCCGCTATGCGTCGATCGGTGATGCAATCGGCATTTTTGCCAAGAAGAACGGCTATACGCTCATTCGCAACCTGGCCAGCCACGGTGTCGGTCAGTCGCTGCACGAGTATCCTGAAGAAATCTCGACCTGGCCAAACCGTCACGACAAGCGGTTGATGAAGGAAGGCCAGGTCTTCACCGTCGAACCATTCCTGTCCTTCGGGGCAATCTTTGCGGAAGATGATGGTGAGGGAAACTGGACGCTCTACTCGGAACCACGCGCGTTGACGGTGCAGTTTGAACATACTGTTGTCGCCAGCCGAAATGGACCGGTTATCCTGACACTGCCCGACTGATGGGGTGTGCTGTATCCGGTAGCACTGCCGCGTCCGAATCCTAACCAAGCCTTAACCATAATAATTTATTACCGAAATCATGAGGATTGCGCGGAACGCGTGCGCCATCCTTTGACCAAAATTGGCCGCGAGAAGATCTGGCAAGTGAAAAGGCGGCAATCGCTCACTTCTGGATTCCCGGCACAAGTGACGTTTTGGCCGCCCGGTAATGGAACCGGGCGTTTGGATTCGAGGGTTATTTGAATGGAACAAGTTGGACTTGCGGCAACGACGGATGTGACGCTCTGGTCGCTCTTCATGCAGGCCGGGTTCGTGGTCAAATTCGTGATGCTTGGCCTGATCGGAGCATCGGTCTGGACCTGGGCCATCGTTGCGGACAAATGGATATCGTTCGGCAAGTTCCGGCGTCAGCTGGATCAGTTCGAGCAGGTGTTCTGGTCCGGACAGTCGCTTGAGGAATTGTATCGAACGCTGTCTGACCGGAAATCCTCGGGCATGAGCGCCATCTTCGTGTCGGCCATGCGCGAATGGAAGAAATCCTTCGAACGTGGCGCCAAGTCGCCGATAGGGCTGCAGATGCGAATCGACAAGGCGATGGATGTGACGCTGGCGCGCGAGTCCGACGCCCTTGAATCCAAGCTGGGATCGCTTGCCACCATCGGGTCGGCGGCGCCGTTCATCGGGCTGTTCGGCACGGTGGTCGGCATCATGACCTCGTTCCAGGCCATCGCCGGTTCCAAATCGACCAATCTTGCCGTGGTGGCTCCGGGTATCGCCGAAGCGCTGCTTGCCACCGCGATCGGCCTGCTGGCCGCGATCCCGGCGGTTATCGCCTACAACAAGTTTTCCGCCGATGCGGGAAAGCTGTCAGCTCGCATGGAAGGCTTCACCGATGAATTTTCCGGTATTCTGTCCCGCCAGATCGACGAGCGCCTGAGCGCACGTCCGGCTGCGGAATAGGGGGGCGGTATGGGCATGTCCGCACAGGGCCGGCAGGGCGGTGGATCGCGCCGCGGCCGCCGGGGGCACCGCAAGCAGCTGCTGAGCGAAATCAACGTCACGCCGTTTGTCGACGTGATGCTGGTGCTGCTGATCATTTTCATGGTCGCGGCGCCGCTGCTGACCGTCGGCGTTCCGATCGATCTGCCCGAAACCGCTGCAAAGGCGCTTAATTCGGAAACCCAGCCGATCACTGTTTCGGTCAATTCGGATGGGCAGATCTATTTGCAGGAAACCGAGATTGCCATCGACGAAGTGGTCGCCAAGCTCGAGGCGATCGCCACCACCGGCTACAAGGAGCGTATCTATGTCCGTGGCGACACCAATGCGGATTACGGCACCGTCATGAAAGTGATGGCGCGGATCTCCGCTGCCGGCTTCACCAATCTGGGCCTGGTCACGCTTCAGGAACAGGACAGTTGACGGCGCGCGGATGAAGGGAAGCCTGGCGACATCGACGGTATTGCACGTTCTCGTGCTGGGCTTCGCGCTGTCATCTTTCACCGCGCCGAAGACGCTTGAGGTGGCTGATGTGGAGGCCTTTCCGGTCAGCATCGTGCCTGTTGCCGAACTCACCCAGATCCAGCAGGGCGAAAAGACCGCGCCGGTCGCAGAGATTGCCGCGCCGATACCGACCGCCAGACCCGACCCCGTGCCCGACGCCGAGAACGCCGGCGACAACTCGGTCGATCTCAAACCGGTGAAGGCGGCCAAGCCAAGCCCGAAGGAAGTGGTTTCCCAGGCCCCGCCGAAACCGGCTGAAAAGCCCACGCCTGTGGCCGAACCTGCTCCCAAACCTCCCGAACCCGAACCCGTGAAGGTGGCTGAGCCCAAGCCCGCTCCCGAACCAGCGCCAACCCCCGCGCCTGAAAAGCCGGCGGAGCCTGCGCCTGCGCCGGTGGACGTCGCTGCCTTGCCGGCCGAATCCAAACCGGACCCGGTGGCGCAAGCCATAAACGAGGCTGTTCCCGCCAAGCCCGAGTTTGCCGCCTTGCCAAGCGTCGGCCCGGTTCCCCAGTCGAGGCCCGAGCCGCCGAAAGCCGCCCCGAAACCGGAAGCATCGGAAACCGCGTCTGCAAAGCAGAGCGATTTCAATGCCGACGAGGTTGCGGCCCTTCTCAACAAGCAGGATGCAACGGGCGGTGGCGCCAAACGGACAACCGAGACCGCCGCACTCGGCGGAACCCGGACAACCCGCGGCAATACGCTCAGTCAGAGTGAAATGGACGCGCTCCGGGGCCAGATCCAGAAGAACTGGAATATCATTCCGGGCATGGCCGATGGCGGCGATGTACGGGTTACGGTAAAGATGAGACTTGATCTGGCAGGGAACATTGTGGGGCAGCCTGACGTTACCGCGACAGGCGGATCAGAAGGCGTCAGGCGTACATTGTCAGGCAGCGCACGACGCGCCGTGCTGAAATCGCAGCCTTACCAGTTGCCTCAAGAGAAGTATGATTCATGGGCTGAAGTGATCGTGAACTTCGATCCCAGCCAGATGTTCTAAGCGCTGAAAGGCTGCATTATGAAAATGATCAACCGTATTCTTGTCCTGCCATTCGTGATGGTTGCCGCACTTGCATTGTTGGCGGCGGGACCGGCGCGAGCCGTGGTCGAAATCGATATCAACCGCGCCAATGTCGAACCATTGCCCATCGCAATCACCGATTTTATATCAAACGACGCCATCGGGGCGCAGATTGCCGAGGTTGTGGCGGCCGACCTCAAGCGTTCGGGACTGTTTGCACCGATCGGCAAGGCCGCTTTTATCGAGAAGATCACCAATCCGGATGCGGCACCCCGGTTTGAGGACTGGCGCGTGATCAATGCTCAGGCGCTTGTCACCGGCAGGTTGGTACGCGAAGCCGACGGTCGGCTGCGTGCGGAATTCCGCTTGTGGGATACCTTCGCCAACCAGCAGCTTTCCGGCGAACAGTTCTTCACCAGGCCCGAAAACTGGCGGCGTGTGGCCCATATCATCGCCGATGCGATCTATCAGCGGCTGACCGGGGAAAAGGGCTATTTTGACAGCCGCGTGGTGTTTGTTTCTGAAAGCGGGCCCAAGACCGACCGCAAGAAGCAGCTTGCCATCATGGACCAGGACGGCGCCAACATCCGGATGCTGACCAACGCCAACGATATTGTGCTGACGCCGCGGTTTTCACCCAGCCGTCAGGAAATCACCTACATGTCGTTCGAAGGCGGTCAGCCACGGGTCTATCTGCTCCAGCTTGAGACAGGCCAGCGCGAACTGGTCGGCAATTTCCCGGGCATGACCTTTTCGCCGCGGTTTTCGCCGGATGGCCAGAAGGTGATCATGAGCCTTCAGCAGGATGGCAACGCCAATATTTACACCATGGACCTGCGCTCGCGTGCCACCACCCGCCTGACCAACACGGCTGCAATCGACACCTCGCCATCCTATTCGCCCGATGGAGCACAGATCGTCTTCGAAAGTGACCGTGGCGGGCGCCAGCAGCTTTACATCATGGGCGCGGACGGTTCGAACCAGCGCCGCGTCTCGTTCGGAGACGGCTCCTATTCGACGCCGGTATGGTCGCCGCGCGGCGATCTGATCGCCTTCACCAAGCAATCGGGCGGCAAGTTCTCCATCGGCGTGATGAAGACGGATGGATCGGGCGAGCGGATCCTGACCACGGGATTTCACAATGAAGGCCCGACCTGGGCGCCCAACGGCCGGGTGCTGATGTTCTTCCGCCAACCGGCCGGCGCCGGCGGTCCGCAGATTTATTCGATCGACCTGACCGGGTACAATGAACAACTGGTGACCACGCCAACCTATGCCTCAGACCCGGCATGGTCGCCGTTGCTGGAGTAGCACAAAGCCGCCAAGGGGGCTGATTTCTGCCGCTTTTACGCCGCATTGTGCGTCCAAATGCGGCTAACGGAATGTAAAACAAGACTTTGTTAACCGTCTTCCTTCAACGCCGGTTAACCGCGACCGGTTATAAACGGTCAACCAGAACTTTCAAGGAGACCGGCCAATGGTCCGCATGCAAGAATTTGCCCGCAACCCGGCGATGCTCGCGCTTTTCGCAGCGCTTTTGCTGACCGGTTGCGCTTCCAAGAAGAACAACCTTCCCAACAATGCCGCTGACCTCGGCCTTGCCGGCAATGCGACGCCGGGATCGCAGCAGGATTTCACGGTCAATGTTGGCGACCGGATCTTCTTCGACACCGATTCATCAGTGGTCCGCGCCGATGCGGCCTCGACGCTTGATCGTCAGGCGCAGTGGCTCAACCAGTATCCGAACTACCAGATCACGGTAGAGGGACACGCCGACGAACGCGGCACACGCGAATACAACCTCGCGCTCGGCGCCCGCCGTGCCTCGGCAACCAGGCAGTACCTGGCTTCGCGCGGCATTGCTGCAAACCGTATCCGAACGATTTCGTTCGGCAAGGAGCGTCCGGTCGCGGTGTGCGACGACATCTCCTGCTGGTCGCAGAACCGCCGCGCCGTCACTGTGCTTGGTGGAGCGGGCAGTTAGTACAGGTTATCGTTCAAACCTGTTCGTTTGAACGATAACGTACTTGCATCATTTGCAAGGGCTACAGCGACCTTTGCGCATCCGACGGGATGCGTGGCGCTGTAGCAGCCGGAACTTCGAACCGGGACAGAGACGGCGGCCTGCAGGCCGCCTTCTTTTCGTTGAACTCGGGTAAAGATCATAGTTTGGCCTGTTTGTGCGTTGATTTGATATCGCGCCATGCGATATTCCAGATGTCCGGGTCATCGCCCGCATAGTGAGGTCAACTGATGAAACCTATTTACAAGATGATTGCAGCCGCGGCGTTTGCCGCGTCTTCGTTTCCGGTCAATGCGTCGCCTTTGTTTTCAGGCTTTTCGCATGGCGCGCCGGTGCCCCCAGCCGCGATAGGCGGCTCAAGAACTCATGAAGAAGCGCCGGTTATTCTGGCTCAATCCGGAGATCCGGTGTTCCGGATCGGGCAGCTCGAGGAACAGGTCCGCGCCTTGAATGGCCGAATCGAGGAACTCGGGTTCCAGTTGCTGCAGATGCAGGAGCAGATGCGCCAGATGCAGCAGGACAACGAGTTCCGCTTTCAGGAGCTCGAAAAGACCGGCGATCAGCGCGGCGATGCGGGCCCTTCGATCACTCCGCCGGGGATTGAGGATTCGAGCACCGCATCGACCAGTCAGGAAAGCCAGGGCACCGGCGCACCGCCGGTCGACCTTGGTTCGATCCAGTTCAACGACAAGGGCGATCTTATCGGCGGCATCATCGAGCCGACGGATTCGGGCAACCAGACGGCTTCCCTGTCCGCGCCCGAGGATATCTATCAGGCTGGCTACAATCACATGCTTGCCGGCGACTATGCGCTCGCCGAGCATGTGTTCGAGCAATATGTCAGCCAGCACCCGGACGGAGAACGGGCTTCAGACGCGATGTTCTGGCTGGGCGAGGCGCAGTATTCGCAAGGCAATTATCAGGCTTCGGCACAAACCTTCCTTGATGCTCACAAACGTTATCCGCAAGCCGACAAGGGGGCGGACACGCTGCTCAAACTCGGCATGTCGCTGGCCAAGCTCGACAATCGCGACACCGCTTGCGCAACGCTGCGCGAAGTTCTGATCCGCTACCCGGGAGCGTCGGCAGCGGTTCGCGCCAAGGTCAGTGAAGAGCAGCTTCAGGCAAGCTGCTAGGCCCGAGGGCGCCCTTGATGCTGGAACCGCCGGCGCCGCACTCACGAATGCCATCTGGCTTCCGGCAATATCTTTCTGAATTTCTGGCTGAAATGACGGACCGCCGTCCGCTCGGCGTTGCCGTGTCGGGTGGATCGGATTCGCTCGGATTGCTTTACGGTCTTGCCAGTGTCTGCGCGCCGGGAAAACTGTTTGCGCTGACCGTCGACCATGGTCTGAGATCCGGATCAGCCGACGAGGCGCGCCGGGTCAAGGCCCATTGCCGCAGGCTCGGTGTCTGTCACGAAACGCTCAGGTGGGAAAACGCTCAGCCGGGCTCAGGGCTTCAGGCTGCGGCCCGTGCGGCCCGCTACCGGTTGCTCGGATCGGCTGCCGGGAGGCTCGGTCTCGCAGGTGTCCTGACAGGCCACACCAGCGACGATCAGCAGGAAACGCTGGAAATGCGCCGCGCCCGCAGCCCTTCCGAGCGCGCCGCCGGGCTGGCCGGAATCCCGCTGGCGACACTGTTTGATGGTCGCATGTGGGTTTTGCGGCCGCTGCTCGGTGTTGGCCGGGCCGAGATCCGCGACTTTCTCCGGGGCGCCGGGGTTGAATGGATCGAGGATCCGTCCAACAGCGATGCCCGTTTCGAGCGGGTGCGCATTCGTGGTCTGCTGAAGGAAGCACACCGTGCTGCGACCACAGAAGATGGCGCGCGGATCGCCGCCCTGAGGTTCCGGCTTGCCCAAAGAGCGGCGAGCTATATCGAGGGCCGCTGTTGTTTCGAAACCGTTGACACGGTTCGGATGAAGTGCAGTTGGGATGACGACCCGGAAGTGGTGGCCGCCGTGATGGAAGCGCTGGTCGATCTGTGCGGAGGTGCCGAACGGCCACTCGACAGACGCGGCAAAGCGACGCTGCGCGCGTGTATGCGAACCTGGGCCAGTCTCTCGTCGGATGACCGGAATGGCCGGGCAATCACGCTTGGACGCACGATGATGCAAATGCGGGGAGGGGACGTGTTGATCCGGCGCGAGCGGCGCGGCCTTAACACTCTTGACCTTGAGCCAGGTGCCTCGGCAGTCTGGGACGGTCGCTATCGCATCGAAAATCTGAGCAGAACCTCGTTTCTGCGGGTGGACGGTGGCGGTCCGTATGGTGTTTCGCCATCGTTTAGCCGGCATTTGAATGCAAGAAAGCATGGATGGGTCGCGCAGAGCGGTGTCGAGGGCGGTTTTTTGTGCCAACGGTTAATCGGCCGCAGTTCGTGTATTTTGCCGGTGTATGAGCTGACACTGGCCCAGGCATTGGCGCATTTGGCGGGCGGGAACCGGTTTCCGGAGTGCCCCTGGGACGTTTCGGGGAGCAATATGGCTTCAACAACCGGCAAAGCAGGATGACAAAGCCCGCCGGTAGCCTTGGCAACGCCCTGCCAGGCTCCTATGTTAGAGAGTAAGTATCGAAATTCGGTTTTACGCCGGTGGCCGCAGGCCAAGATTCCCGAGGACGAGCATGAATCCCAACTTCCGCAACTTCGCCCTATGGGCAATCATCGCGCTCCTGTTGATCGCATTGTTCAACATGTTTCAGAGTCCGAGTGAACGGACCACCGGACGCGACATCGCCTATTCCCAGTTCCTCAAGGATATCGATACCGGCCGCGTGCGCGATGTGACCATTGTCGGCGAACGCATTTCCGGCAACTACACCGATTCCGCTACCGGCTTTCAGACCTATTCGCCCGGCGATGCAGGTTTGATCCAGCGGCTCAATGATCGCAATGTCACGATCACCGCCCGTCCGGAAGTCGACAGTTCCAACACGCTTATCGGGTATCTGATTTCCTGGTTGCCGATCCTGCTCATTCTCGGCGTGTGGATATTCTTCATGCGGCAGATGCAGGGCGGGTCGCGCGGCGCCATGGGATTTGGCAAGTCGAAGGCGAAACTGCTGACCGAAGCGCATGGCCGTGTCACCTTCGCCGATGTTGCCGGCGTGGACGAAGCCAAGCAGGATCTCGAGGAAATCGTCGAATTCCTGCGCGATCCGCAGAAGTTCCAGCGGCTTGGTGGCAAGATCCCGCGCGGCGTATTGCTCGTGGGCCCTCCCGGCACCGGCAAGACACTGACGGCCCGCGCGGTCGCCGGCGAAGCCAATGTGCCGTTCTTCACCATTTCAGGTTCGGATTTCGTTGAAATGTTCGTCGGCGTTGGCGCAAGCCGTGTTCGCGACATGTTCGAGCAGGCCAAGAAGAATGCGCCCTGCATCATCTTCATCGATGAAATCGACGCCGTCGGCCGTCACCGCGGCGCCGGACTTGGCGGCGGCAATGACGAGCGCGAACAGACGCTCAACCAGTTGCTTGTCGAGATGGACGGTTTTGAAGCCAATGAGGGCATCATCCTGATCGCGGCAACCAACCGTCCCGACGTGCTTGACCCCGCGCTGATGCGTCCGGGCCGGTTCGACCGTCAGGTCGTCGTCCCGCTTCCCGACGTCAATGGCCGCGAGAAGATCCTCAAGGTGCATGTCCGCAACGTGCCGATGGCGCCGAATGTCGATCTCAAGGTTCTGGCCCGCGGCACACCCGGCTTCTCCGGTGCTGATTTGATGAACCTGGTCAATGAAGGCGCGCTGCTGGCGGCCCGGCGCAACAAGCGTATTGTCACCATGGCTGAATTCGAAGATGCCAAGGACAAGGTGATGATGGGAGCCGAGCGTCGCTCGACTGCCATGACGCAGGAAGAAAAGAAGCTGACTGCCTATCACGAAGCCGGCCACGCCGTCGTCGCACTCAATGTTGCGGTGGCCGACCCGGTGCACAAGGCAACCATCATTCCGCGCGGCCGCGCACTGGGCATGGTCATGCAGTTGCCTGAAGGTGACCGCTATTCCATGAGCTACAAGTGGATGGTGTCGCGGCTGGCGATCATGATGGGCGGGCGCGTTGCCGAGGAACTGACCTTCGGCAAGGAAAACATCACCTCCGGTGCGTCATCCGACATTGTCCAGGCCACCAAGCTGGCCCGTGCAATGGTGACCGAGTGGGGTTTCTCCGACAAGCTCGGACTGGTCGCTTATGGTGAAAACCAGCAGGAAGTCTTTTTGGGACATTCTGTTGCGCAGCAGAAAAACGTGTCTGAATCCACGGCCCAGACCATCGACAGCGAAGTTCGCCGTCTGATCGATCAGGCCTATGTCGAGGCGCGCGAAATCCTGACCAAGAAAAAGAAGGGCTTTATCGCCATCGCGGAAGGTCTGCTTGAGTATGAAACGCTGACTGGCGAGGAAATCAAGGCGCTGATTCGTGGCGAAAAACCCGCGCGCGATATCGGTGATGACACGCCTCCGAGCCGTGGAACCGCTGTGCCGACCGCCGGCGCCAAGAAAGGCGGCGCTGGCAAGAAGGGTGATGAGCCCGATGCAGGCATGGAGCCTCAGCCGCAATAGCGTTGTGATTTCATCAACCATAACCGCATCAAATTGCAAACAGCCGCCGTTTGGCGGCTGTTTTGCTTTCTGTGCAACGGTTTGTAACAAAATCTGATTTTATTATGGAATGGAATTGGAGGATCAGTCTGGGTGACGATAATCAATAAAACGGCATTGTTCCGGGGGCTTTCATGAGCAGACGATATTTTGGCACGGATGGAATTCGTGGCCAGGCGAACAAGGCCCCGATGACACCGGACCTGGCAATGCGCGTGGGCATAGCCGTTGGAAACCTGTTTCGGCACGGCGATCACCGGCACCGGGTCGTGATTGGCAAGGACACTCGGCTGTCGGGCTACATGATCGAGAACGCCCTTGTGGCGGGATTTACCGCGGCAGGCGTCGATGTGTTTCTGCTCGGGCCGATTCCGACGCCGGCTGTTGCGATGCTCACCCGATCGCTCCGCGCCGATATCGGCGTGATGATTTCCGCCTCCCACAATCCCTACCAGGACAATGGCATCAAGCTGTTCGGGCCCGATGGCTTCAAGCTGTCGGATGAACTTGAACACCGTATCGAGGAATTGATGGATGAGGATATCCATCTGCAACTTGCGCGGCCGGACGCCATTGGCCGGGCCAAGCGGATTGACGGTGTTCATGACCGGTATATTGAATTCGCTAAGCGGACCCTGCCCAAGGACATCACGCTGTCGGGCATGCGAGTTGTTGTCGATTGCGCCAATGGCGCCGGCTACAAGGTCGCACCTGCCGCGCTTTGGGAGCTGGGCGCGGATGTGATTGCAATCGGCGAGGAGCCGAACGGCACCAACATCAACCTGAATTGCGGCTCGACCCACCCCGTTGCGCTGTCGCGCAAGGTCCACGAAGTGCGTGCCGATATCGGCATCGCGCTGGACGGCGATGCCGATCGCGTGCTGATTGTCGATGAGACCGGAGCCGTGATCGATGGTGACCAGTTGATGGCGCTTATCGCTGAATCCTGGGCCGCCGAGAATGTGCTGCGCGGCAATGGCATTGTCGCCACCGTGATGTCAAACCTTGGCCTGGAACGCTTCCTCAACGGGATTGACCTGTCGCTTGCCCGGACCAAGGTCGGCGACCGTTACGTCGTCGAGCATATGCGCAAAAATGGTTTCAATGTCGGCGGCGAACAGTCGGGCCATATCGTGTTGACCGATTTCGCCACCACCGGAGATGGCCTGGTTGCGGCGTTGCAGGTGATGGCGTGCGTCCAGCGCATGGGACGTCCGGTTTCAGAAGTATGCCGCAGGTTCGAGCCGGTGCCGCAGGTGCTCAAGAATGTCCGGCATTCAGGCGGCCATCCGCTCAATGACCAGCTGGTCAAGACGGCCATCGCCGAAGCAGAGGCCGCCCTTGGCAACTCGGCCCGGCTGGTGATCCGGCCTTCCGGCACAGAACCGCTGATCCGGGTCATGGCCGAGGGTGACGACCGCAATCAGATCGAGACCGTAGTCGACCAGTTGATCAATGTGATTTCAGGCGCACGCAACGCGGCCTAATGCACGGCGCGCAAAATACATGGCGCGCAAAAGTGTGCTGCGGTTTTGCGCGCCCTGCAGCAACAGCGAGCAAACGCGCGTCACCTGATACCGTTTGAATACGACGCGTTAGATCGGCTTTGCCACTTGACGCGCAACCCGCGAAACGGGAACAGCCCCCACTCTTCATGAAGACCTCAAATCGCTCCAGTGCCGGGCATCGCACCCGATGTGCGATCAGAAGCGTGATGGATGAGCCCAGGGCCGGCGTGGCGGAAACCCGAATCTGGAAAATGCATACGGCACTTCCAGTGTTTTCCATATCCCGAAGCGATTGCTACAAAGTGGATTTGCTGTGTCTGTGGCGTCTGTTGGCCGGTCTATGCAACCTATTCTTGGTAAATAGACGTGGTTAAGCGTGCTTTAACCATTGTCGGTCATTGTCTGTAACGAACCCACAAGCGTGTTGTCTCCACAACTGGTGGCAGCGCCTGTCCCGACAATGGAGTCTCCCATGAAAAAGATCTTCCTGGCTACCACGGCCATGGTGTTTGCCGGTGTTGGATCGGCAGCCGCCGCTGACATTCTGCCGCCTCCCATTGTTGAGGCACCGGTCTATGAAATGCCTGCACCGCAGCCGGTTGCGGCAGCCAGTGGCTGGTATCTGCGCGGCGATGTCGGCTATTCCTGGAACGAGATCAGTGGTGCGGAATTCTTCCAGGGCGGCAGTTCTGCTGCTTATGTGCCTTTCGCCACCACGTCGCTGCGATCGTCCTACAGCGTCGGAGCCGGCGTCGGATACAAGGTCAACCGGTACCTGCGTACAGATGTGACGCTTGATTATTTTGGTGACACAGACTTTCGTGGATCAACGCAAGGCGGGTGCGGAACACCCGGCCTGAGCCCGTGCACCTCGACCGATATTTCCACATTCTCCGCGATCAGCCTGCTCGCCAACGCCTATGTGGACCTTGGCACTTATGGCCGTTTCACACCTTACGTCGGTGCTGGTATCGGTGGAACACGGGTTGACTGGAAGGGGCTGAGCAACACGTCTTGCTCGAATGCCAACCCGGCATTGTGCGATCCCACCGTCACCCACTCCGGCGAGGCGTCCTGGCGCTTCACTTACGCGCTTATGGCCGGCGCTTCGGTTGACCTGACCTGCAACCTGAAAGCCGACGTCGGCTATCGTTACCGCCATATCGAAGGCGGCAAGATGTTCGGTTACGCTTTGAACGGCGGCCCCGGTTACGACAAGAGCATGTCCTCTCATGAGGTGCGTGGCGGCCTTCGCTATGGCTTCAACGGTTGCGCCCAGGAAGAAGTCTACATCGAACCTGCGCCAATCATGCCTGCTGTCTACAAATAGGCTGCAGCCTCAAGACACGGTTTAACCTATTCGTATCAAGCCGCCCGGTGCTTTTGCCGGGCGGCTTTGTTTTGTTCTCGAGCAAGACTGAAAAGACCGGGTGCGGCGGCAATGAGCGTAATCCGCATGGTTAATAGACATGCTTAACCGCGGCTTAACCAGTCGCGGTCATAGTTGTTCTCACAGCAATTCCGGAGGCCTTTCAGCAAGACCGGATCTATTGAAGGGAAATCAGCTATGGTAATGCGAACCGCTGTGACGACTTGCATTGTAGTTTTGGCCGGGCTCGCAGCGTCCGCACAAGCTGCGGATCTCGATGAAATCATCTATGCCCCGGATTTGCCGATGACCCAGCCGGTCGAAATCGGCTCGGGCTGGTACCTGCGCGGCGATCTTGGCTACTCGACCCGGACACGCGGCGCGGCGACCAACTATTCGGTCTTCACTGCCGGGCCCACTTATACCGGTGCGGCATTCGACTCGTCGTCCCTCGACAGTGACTGGTCGGGATCCTTGGGTGTCGGCTACAATTTCACCGACTATCTCAGAGGTGATCTCACCTTTGATTTCACCGAGGGAACGTTTTCCGGCGCCACCAGTTCAGCATTCCCATGCGGGGCAGGGCCGGTCGGAACAGGCTGCGCCAGCACCGACACGCAGGGTTTCGAGCAATTTGGCATCATGGCCAATGCCTATGTCGATCTCGGCACGGTTGCAGGGTTCACGCCCTATGTCGGCGCGGGCGCCGGCATGACGCGGGTGATCTGGGGCACGCTGAACAGCGCCAACCGTTGCGTCGGCGCTGGGTGCGGTGCGACGCCGGTAACCGGCACGACAAGCCCGGGCGAGAAAAGCTGGCGCTTCACCTACGCCCTGATGGCCGGCATGACCTACGACCTGACCAAGGACCTCAAGCTGGATCTGGGGTACAAATACTCCAAGATCGACGGCGACGCGCAATTTGGCTATGACGCAGCCACCGCGGCAGCCGGCGCAACCGGCGTGCAGGCTTCCGACAACGGGTTCGAGAATCACGAAGTCCGGGTCGGTCTGCGCTACAATCTCTGGTAGGTCAAGCCTGCAATCAGACACTTGAGAGGGCGGATCATCTCCGCCCTTTTTCGTATGCTGCAGCGCATAATGCAACTTGACAGCCAATTGATCGAGGTCTAATCCCGCCAGTGGGCCACCCCTCCCCAACGAGGGGCCACTATCTGGAAGGATAGAATTATGACGACTGACACGAAGCCGGACCTGCGTCCGGCCAACCCCCGTTTTTCTTCTGGTCCCTGCGCCAAGCGTCCCGGTTGGACGCCTGAAGCGCTCGTCGATGCGGCTCTCGGCCGCTCGCACCGGGCCAAGATCGGCAAATCCAAACTCAAGCAGGCCATTGACCTGACGCGCGAAGTTCTCGGCGTGCCGGCTGACTACCGCATCGGCATTGTTCCGGCGTCCGACACCGGCGCTGTCGAGATGGCGCTGTGGTCGATGCTCGGCGCGCGCGGCGTCGATATGGTGGCCTGGGAGAGTTTTGGCGAAGGCTGGATCACCGATGTCGCCAAGCAATTGAAGCTTGATGATGTGCGCAAGATCACCGCACCCTATGGCGAATTGCCGGACCTCAAGCAGATCGATTTCGATCGCGACGTGGTTTTTACCTGGAACGGCACCACCTCGGGCGTCCGCGTCCCCGATGCTGATTTCATTCCCGCCGACCGGCAGGGGCTGACCATTTGCGACGCAACGTCCGCGGCGTTTGCGCAGGACCTCGACTTCGCCAAGCTCGATGTCACCACCTTCTCCTGGCAGAAGGTGCTGGGCGGCGAGGGCGGCCATGGCGTGCTGATCCTCAGCCCGCGCGCTGTCGAGCGGCTCGAGAGCTACGTGCCTGCCTGGCCGCTGCCGAAGATCTTCCGCATGACCAAGGGCGGCAAGCTGATCGAAGGTATCTTTACCGGCGAAACCATCAACACCCCGTCGATGCTCTGCGTCGAGGACTACCTCGACGCGCTGAGCTGGGCCGAACGTGTGGGAGGCCTCAAGGGGCTGATGGCACGCGCCGACGCCAATGCGAATGTATTGCACCGTTTCGTCGCTGAAAATGACTGGATCGGCAATCTGGCCAAGGTCGAGGCGACCCGGTCCAACACCTCCGTCTGCCTGGTCATCACCGATCCGGAGATCGCAGCGCTTGCACCCGACGCACAGGCCGCCTTCGCCAAGGCCATGGTTGGCCGTCTCGACAAGGAAGGCGTGGCGCTGGATATCGGCGCTTACCGCGATGCGCCTGCGGGCTTGCGGATCTGGTGCGGCGCGACGGTCGAGACCGCTGATCTCGAAGCGCTGACGCCGTGGCTGTCGTGGGCTTTCGCCCAGGAAAAAGCCGCGCTCAGGCAAGCTGCCTGATCAAAGTCCTGATAACCGCGCCGGTCTGATCCAGCGCGGTCCACGCTGCCCAATCCCATCATTCAGACCTTATCAATGGAGGCCATCATGGCACCTCGCGTACTCGTATCCGATGCCCTGTCGGAAACCGCCGTCCAGATCTTTCGCGATCGCGGCGTTGAAGTGGATTTCATGCCGAAGCTCGGCAAGGACAAGGAAAAGCTGCTCGAAATCATCGGCGACTATGACGGCCTTGCCATTCGCTCGGCCACCAAGGCGACCGAAAAGCTGATTGCCGCGGCGACCAATCTGAAAGTTATCGGCCGCGCCGGTATCGGCGTCGACAATGTCGACATTCCGGCCGCCTCGCGCCGCGGCATCATTGTCATGAACACGCCGTTCGGCAATTCGATCACCACCGCCGAGCATGCCATCGCGCTGATGTTTGCCGTGGCCCGCCAGCTTCCCGCCGCCGACACGTCGACGCAGGCCGGCAAGTGGGAGAAATCGAAATTCATGGGTGTCGAGATCACCGGCAAGACGCTTGGCGTCATCGGTGCGGGCAACATCGGCGGAATCGTCTGCTCGCGCGCCATTGGCCTGAAAATGCATGTCGTCGCCTATGATCCGTTCCTGTCGAAGGAACGCGCCGAGGAGATGGGCGTCACCAAGGTCGAGCTCGACGAATTGCTGGCCCGGGCCGATTTCATCACGCTGCATGTGCCGATGACCGACAAGACCCGCGGCATTCTGGGTGCCGAAGCGCTGGCCAAGACCAAGAAGGGCGTTCGCATCATCAACTGCGCCCGTGGCGGCCTGGTCGACGAGGCGGCTCTCGCCGAGGCGATCAAGTCGGGCCACGTTGCAGGTGCAGGCTTTGACGTGTTCGAGGTCGAGCCCGCCACCGAAAGCCCGCTGTTCGGCCTGCCCAACGTGGTCTGCACCCCGCATCTGGGCGCCTCCACCACGGAAGCGCAGGAAAACGTGGCGTTGCAGGTTGCCGAGCAGATGTCGGACTATCTGGTCAAGGGCGCGGTTTCCAACGCCATCAACATGCCGTCGATCACGGCGGAAGAAGCGCCGATCCTCAAACCCTTCATCCGTCTCGCCGATGTGCTCGGCTCGTTTGCCGGCCAAGTCACCGAAAGCCCGATCAAGGAAATCGAGATCCTCTATGACGGCGTCACATCGGGGATGAACACCAAGGCCCTGACCTCGGCACTGCTGGCCGGGCTGATCCGCAACCAGGTGGCCGATGTCAACATGGTTTCAGCGCCGATCATGGTCAAGGAAAAGGGCATCATCCTGTCCGAGGTCAAGCGCGACAAGACCGGCGTCTATGACGGCTACATCAAGCTCACCATCACCACCGAGCGCCAGACGCGATCTGTGGCGGGCACGGTGTTCTCGGATGGCAAGCCGCGCTTCATCCAGATCAAGGGCATCAACATGGATGCCGATGTCGGCCAACACATGATCTACATCGCCAACACCGACGTGCCCGGCATGATCGGCTTCATGGGTTCGACGCTGGGCGACGCCGGCGTCAACATCGCTAACTTCCAGTTGGGCCGCGAAAAGGAAAGCGGCGACGCCATCGCGCTGCTCTATGTCGACGGGGTCGTGGACCAGGCTGTGCTCGACAAACTCACCGCCCACGAGGCCATCAAACAGGCCAAGCCGCTGGTGTTCAACGTGGACTAGGGTTGCTGGCACTGGTGCCAGAATGCGCCGCCTCCCGGAGCCTGAGGGTTTCGGGGGGCGGTTTTGGTTTTTGGGGGGAGTGGGTAAAGGCGATGTCGGTTCCGGGCGGGGAGCGGAAGTTGACCGTGCATTGGGTCAAGGCCAGGTGAGTGAACAAGGGGTACGGATTGTTGTCGACCCACTGTCCGCTAGTATATTTTTATCTAGTCACACCGCTTTTATGAGAGGCAAACGATATGGTTGTCGTATTGGACGTAGGTATGTCAGTTGATGGCTTTTGGGCCGATGCGGATGGGAACAGTCTCTTCCCTGTTGAGGAAATGCACCGTGCCGGATTAATCAGCCCTCTGGTCCTGCGTACGGGGGCAGTGGTGATGAGTCGGACATCCTTCGACATGGCTGACGATCCTGACTGGTTTGCCGACAATTATGAATATCAAGTTCCTATCTTTGTCATCGGTGGTGAATTTCCCGCGAAACCTCCAAACGAGAACGGCCGCATTTCGTTTCAGTTTTTGCCGACATTTGAGTTGGCCTTGACAGCCGCGCGGAGAATTTGTGGCGAGCGGGATGTCATGATCATCGGCGAGGCAAGCGCCGCGCAAGCTGCAATTGCCAGTGGCGAGGTGGATGAAATTTTCCTGCGCATAGTTCCATGTGTCTTGAACAAAGGAATTCCGCTGTTTAATGGCTCCGCCCAACACCGCCAGTATCGCCGCACAAGTGTTATGATGACGGATCAGGCAACCCATATCCATCTTACGATTTCTTGAAAGCGCCACCCGTTTTCGCGACGCTGCCCTTGTCGACGTTGCTAACGCAGTACTCTTCTGCGCCGTCGTTCACTGCACCCAATTTCACGGTCAGCAATGGGCCGAAACTACTAACACGTGCACCCATATCGAAAGCACTGTTGTGGTCGCGTGTCGCCCCACCACCTCAACCCCTACCGCTTCCCCCGCTCTGACAGCCATATGCCGCCCAGCACCAGCACCAGCGCCACCACGTGATAGAGATGCAGCATCTCGCCCAGGATCATCACCGAAAGAAGTGTGCCGAAGATCGGGACCAGGTTGATGAAGATGCCGGCGCGGTTGGAGCCGATGATCTCGTTGCCCTTGATGAACATCACCTGGGCGATCAATGAGGGGAACACCGCGGTGAAGATGGCGATCAGCCATCCGGTCGTATCGGGCCAGATGATCGTGCCGCGCATCGCCTCATAGGCTGAAAACGGCAGCGAGGTGAGAAAGGCCGAGGCCGCCATCACCGTGATCATCGATTGCCAGTGCAGCACCGGCTTGTAGCGCAAGGCCACGGTGTAGCCGCCGTAAAACAGCACGGCGAGCAGCATCAGCGCGTCGCCCTGGTTGAGTTGCAGGCCGATCAGGCGGGTCAGGCTGCCGCTCGAGGCGGTGACGGCGACGCCCGCCACGGTGAGCACGAAGCCTGCGACCTGCGCCCAACTGGCCCTGATGCGAAACAGGATGAAGTTGGCCAGAAAGATCACCATCGGCATGCCGGCCTGCTCGATGGCGACATTGATGGCGGTGGTGTATTCCAGCGCCGAATACAGCAGGATGTTGAAAAACGCGAAGCCGAACATGCCATAACCGGCAAGCAAGGGCAGATTGGCCCGGATGGTGTTGGCGTCGCGGCGCAACTGGGGCAGGGTGAATGCCAGCAGGATCGCCAGTGCGGTGCCCCAGCGGACCGAGGTCAGCAGCATCGGCGAGATATGGCCCACCGCCAGTTTTCCGGCCACGGCGTTGGCGCCCCATAACAGCGCGGTGATGGTCAGAAGCACATAGGCGCGAAGGATCAAGGCGGAATTTCCGGATTTCGGAGGTGGATCTTGCCGGTGGAGGCGGTGCTGTGGAGCCCGTGCGGACCCCCATGCACGCTTGTTTGGCCAGAAGCTGCATAATTGTCACGTAAAAAAGCCTGTTCCTTGTGCCAGAGGGTCGATTTTGGCGGTCCGAGTCTGTATGCATGCGCGGGTTTTTGTTTTCCGGGCCACTTGTGAAGGGGCCTGCTGCCAAGGGGATATCATGGCCAACGTAGTTGTCATCGGGTCGCAATGGGGTGATGAGGGTAAGGGCAAGATCGTCGACTGGCTGTCGGAGCGGGCCGATGTGGTTGTCCGGTTCCAGGGCGGTCACAATGCCGGCCATACGCTGGTGGTTGATGGCGCCGTCTACAAGCTGTCGCTGTTGCCTTCGGGCGTGGTCCGTCCGGGCAAGCTCGCCGTCATCGGCAATGGCGTGGTCATCGATCCGCATGCGCTGGTCAGCGAGATCGACCGGCTGGCCGGGCAGGGCGTCGTCATCAATGGCGACAATCTGCGGATTGCCGACAACGCCACGCTGATCCTGTCGCTGCACCGTGAGCTTGATGCGTTGCGCGAGGATGCGGCTTCCAATTCCGGCACCAAGATCGGCACCACGCGGCGCGGCATCGGCCCGGCCTATGAAGACAAGGTCGGACGCCGGGCAATCCGGGTGATGGATCTCGCCAATCTCGAAAGCCTGCCGGCCAAGGTCGACCGGCTGCTGACCCACCACAATGCGCTCAGGCGCGGCCTTGGCCAGCCGGAATTTTCGGTCGAGACAATTTTGGAAGAACTCACTTCGGTTGCCGAGCGCATCCTGCCGTTCCGCGAGACCGTGTGGCTGCTGTTGGACAAGAAGCGCCGCGCCGGCGCCCGGATCCTGTTTGAAGGCGCGCAGGGCACGTTGCTCGATGTCGATCACGGCACCTATCCGTTCGTCACCTCGTCCAACACCATTGCCGGTCAGGCGTCCGCGGGCTCGGGCATGGGGCCGGGCGCGCTGAGCTATGTGCTGGGCATCACCAAGGCCTACACCACCCGCGTCGGCGAGGGGCCGTTCCCGACCGAACTCAATGACGCCACCGGGCAGTTCCTCGGCGAGCGCGGCCACGAGTTTGGCACCGTGACCGGCCGCAAGCGGCGCTGCGGCTGGTTCGATGCAGCACTTGTGCGCCAGTCGGTCGCGGTCAACGGCATCACCGGTATTGCGCTGACCAAGCTCGACGTGCTCGACGGTCTCGAAGAACTCAAGATCTGCGTCGGCTACGAGCTTGACGGCGAGCGCGTCGACCATCTTCCCGCCAGCCAGGGCGCGCAGGCACGCGTCACCCCGGTCTACGAGACCATCGAGGGATGGAAGGGCACCACGGTCGGCGCCCGAAGCTGGGCGGATCTGCCGGCGCAGGCGATCAAATACGTGCGGCGGATCGAGGAATTGATCGGCGCGCCGGTTGCGCTGCTGTCTACAAGCCCCGAGCGGGACGACACCATACTTGTGACTGACCCGTTTGAAGACTAGGTTAGCGCGAAAGCGCGATTGGCGGCGATCAACGGGAACAAACCAGGGTAAAACATGGCGGATTTTGTAGCAGTCATCCGGAAGGCAGTGGATAGCCTGTCTGAGAATACTCCGGAGAACCGGACCAAGGTCTATGACAAGGCGCGGGCTGCCATCCGCCGTCAGCTAGAGGCGATCAATCCGCAACCCTCCGACGAGGTGATCGCACGGCAGCTCGACAAGCTCGATCTTGCCATCGAGGAAGTCGAGAGCGAGCATGCCGAAGCGCTTCCCGCCGATCTCGACGAGGCCGATGCGCTGATGGCCGAGCTCGAATCGATGGTTGAAAAAAGCCCGGTGATCGTCGAGCCGGCGTCTCCACCTCAAATGGCCGCGCCGATCCCTGCGCCATCGCCTGCGCCACAACCCGCGCCCCAACCCGCGCAAGAGCCGGTGGCGGCCCAGGCCAGCGAACCTGAAGCGGTTGCTGCTTCGCCCCAACCCGCATCGCGTCCGTCCGATCTTGTCGGCGATGCTCATGACGAGGCCTTCGGGCTAGGGCACGCGCCGGACAAGCCCGAGCGGGCTTCGCGGGCGCGCCAGCCAGTGCGCGGCAAGGGCGGCAAGAGCGGCATCGCGGTGCTGGCTCTGGTTGTGCTGCTTGCCGCGGTCGCCTATGCCGGATGGGTTTACAAGGACAGCGTCATCGCGATGTTCGGTTCCGGCACCACCGATACGCCGGTCGCCACCGAGACCGCGCAACCGGCGGCGGAAACCGCGGCCGTCACGCCCGAGCCGGCAGCGCAGCCCGCGACGCCTGAACCGGCCGCCCCCGAGCCGGCAAGCGCTGACGACGGCAAGTTTACCCAGCGCCTGAACGCCGACGGGACCGAAATCGATGCCGGCCCCGCGCCGGGTCCGGCTGTCGACGATACGGTTGAGGGCCGGTCCGTGGCCGAACTCACCGATGCCGGCGCGGTGGATGAATCCGCTGCGGAGGAAGGTACCGCCGAAGCTCCGGTCTCGCCTCAGGATGCCACTGCACCGGCTTCGCAGCCGCTCGGCGTGGCGCAGAAGATGATCCTTTACGAGGAGCGGCTTGGACAGCAATCACTGGATGTCAATCAGGGCACGGTGGTCTGGACGCTGGTCAGCGAACCCTCGGGCGATGGTCCCGACGAGCAGGTTATTCGCGGCGAGATCAACAATCCCGAGAAAGGCCTGTCGGCGCTGATCACCATCAAGCGCAACACCGACCCGTCGCTTCCCGCCAGCCACATCATCGAAGTGGTGTTCGCCGTGCCCACCGATTTCGACGGCGGCTCGATCGACCAGCTGCAGCGCATCGCCATGAAACAGACCGAAGCTGATCAGGGCAATCCGCTGATTGCGGTGCCGGCCAAGATCACCCAGGATTTCTACATGGTGGCGCTCAATGACCTTGGCGAAGCCCGCGACGCCAATGTCGAAATGTTGCGCCAGCGCAACTGGATCGACATCCCAGTGGTCTATGCCAATGGCCGGCAGGCGCTGATCACGCTGGAAAAAGGCACCAGCGGCACCGAGGTGTTCAACCAGGCGCTCGACGCCTGGGCCAAGGCCGCGCCGGTGCAATAAGCCGAATCTGCCGCGCCTGACCGGATGGCCGCTCCCTCCGGTCGGGGGGGCAAAAGCGGCCGTCAGCGCTGATGTGCCCTGTCGTCGGGCAAAGCCGTAATGCGGCAACCCGGACCGGATACCAATTCTTCATTCTGATTTCGGAAATAGAGTTGCCGCTTGACCCAAGCTGTTGATTTTTAAGGGTCCGTTTACGCTGAAAGCCTAGTTTTCATTGTGAAAGCGGTTCCGGCGTGGAATGTCAGCTGGATCTTTTGGAGCTGTCGCATGCGTAGGCTGTGTGTTGAATTCACACCATTCTTGAAAAACGAACGGGGAAATTTCGGCATCTTCGCTGCAGCCCTGATTCCTGTGCTTTTTGCCGCTGCAGGGCTGGCGGTGGACTACACCAACATGTCCCGTGCCAGGTATGATCTGCAGAACATGGTCGATGCTTCGGTTCTGGCTGTGTCAAAGAAAAACAGCCAGGCCGGCGACCGCGAGGTTCTCTACCGCCAGATGCTCAAGGCGGAACTGGCCGGTTACGACGACATGACCCTCGTCGATGAAGGGCTGGAACAGACCGTCGGCGTCAACTTCATCCGCACCGATGCCCATGCCACAGCGAGCATCCCGCTGGTGTTCATGGGGCGCTTCATGCCCAACACGGTTTCGGTCGCGGCTTCGACATATTTTTCCACGCGCAGCATCGAAATCGCCATTGCCCTTGATAACACCGGTTCGATGGGAACCGGCGGGATCAACGCGCTCAAGCAAGCGTCCCACGCCCTGCTTGATTCGCTGGGTGACATCGACACGTCGAAGCAAAGTCTCAAGGTCGGTCTGATCCCCTTCGTCACGGCGGTCAATATCAAGGGCGATGGCTTCGACAGCGCCTGGATCGATGAAACCGGGAAGTCGCTCTACAATGGCTGGACATTTCTGACCGAGGCCCAGCGATCCGCCAGGCGGTCGTCGGGCAACAACACCGCCGACTTCTCCGCTGCAAACTACCCGCACCACCTCAACCTGTTTTCCTGGTCCAAAACAAGCTGGAAAGGCTGTGTCGAGGCCCGACCGGCACCTTACAACACCGATGTGACGCCACCCGACGCCACCAGGCCCGATACCCTGTTCGTGCCCTATTTCGCCCCCGATGAGCCGGGCAACCGCATGAGCGTGGGCGGAAACAACTCCTCGGCCTTCAATAATTCCTGGCTCGATGACGCGGTGTCGGGTGACCATGCCACGGTTCAGCGCTCGACCGTCAAATACACGACCAAGACCGCGGTGCAGAGCGATTTCAAGGACAGCACCGGACCGCTGACCCTGGGTCCGAACCGGGCCTGCCCGACGCCGATCGTGCCGCTGACGGCAACGCTGTCCAAGGTCAGGACCGGGATCGACGCCATGCAGTACTGGAATGGTTCGGGCACCAACATTGCCGAAGGACTGGCATGGGGCTGGCGCGTGCTTTCGCCGGAGGCACCCTATACCGAGGGCGCGGCGATCAATCCCGATGCGGTGACGAAAATTCTGGTGATCATGACCGATGGCACCAACGTGTCCTATGGCGCCAGCAACACCATCAACAAATCCGACTATGGCTCCTACGGCTTCCTGTCTGACGGCCGGATCAATTCGGCGTCCACCCAGTCCAAGGCCGAGGCCTATCTCAACACGGCGACCGCCAACATGTGCGTCGATATCAAGAAGCTCGGAATCGAGGTCTACACGGTTCTCTACAAGACCACGGCGACATCGCTGAAGGACATGTTCCGCACCTGTGCAACGCGCGAGGACAATTTCTTCATGGCCAGCGATGTCGTGTCGCTCAAGCAGGCATTCTCGGCAATCGGACAGTCGGTGGCCGGCGTCCGCATCAGCCACTGATACCGCTTTGGTGGGGGCACGCCGGCTCGGTGTCCTTGCCTGTCGCGGGGCATTCGGCCAGCAGCCTCGGCCGGTTTACTCACACGTGCTGGCGGCCTCAAGCGCTGTGATCCGGTCGGCCTTCGCCAGCGGGCCCAGCCGTGCGACCGCGGCGTAGAAGCGTGGGTAGTCGCCCGAACAGGTTTCAAACAGACGGACAAACGCCGGAACCTGGTCATTGTAGACCGACGTGGCGGCGATCTTGGCGTTGTTGATCGGGGCCGCGACCCAGCCGTCATATCCGCCAAACCCACCCCAGCGGCGCTCGCGCATCTGCCGGTAGCGCACCCTCAGCCGCTCGATCGCGGCGGCCTTTGCGGCGCGCATCCGGTCCGGGGTTCCGGGGCCCTGATAGATCTGGTTCAACTCGTCGCGGGTCTGCGCCAGCAGCGCCACGAAGTCGGCGCTGCGCTTCAGGCCGGCCTCGTAGCGGCGCAACCCGGCTTCATCGCCCGCCGCGCGCAGCCATTTCTTCACCCCGGTGGTTTCGACAGTCACGGCGAAGGCTTCGTTGAAGGCCGAATCATCATCGACATAGACGCGCTGGTGCGCCAGTTCATGAAACACCAGGCTGGCCAGATAGGTCTCATCCCGGCGCAGCATGGTGGAGAGCAGCGGATCACTCGACCAGCCCAGCGTCGAATAGGCTGTAACCCCTGAGACATGCACGTCAAACCCCTGCCGCTGGAGCTTCGCAGCGCTCTCATTCGCGGCGGTCTTGGAAAAATATCCCCGGTAGGGCACGCAGCCGAACACCGGAAAGCACATCACCCGTGGCGCGAGCGAAAATTCGGGTGCGGCAAACACCGCCCAGGTCACATAGTCCCGGCCGATATCGGCGTAAGAGCGGTAGCTCGCATTGTCGGGCAGGTCGAGGCTGCCGGTGGCAAACTGCCGTATCGCCCGCGCCGACGCCATCCGCGCGCGTAAATCCTCGGGCGTCGAAGCATCGCCGATCAGCCTTTCCACACTTTGCCGCGCCGCCATGATCTCGACATGGCCTTTGAGCGACTGCGCGTAATAAGCCACGCCGATGCAGCCGCTGAGGGCGGGGAGCAGCCCAAACGCAAAAATCACTCGAAAGAAGATACGCTTCACGGTCTGCCCACTGGGTTGCCCTCGCGAGCAGATGTCGCGGTGGCTCTTGAAAGAGGACCGAGTGTAAAGGCTGCGCGCCGGATTGAGCAAGGCTGCGGTGAGACATGGCTGAAGGCCGGATGATTGCCATCCAACCTTCGACAGAATTCAATCTGATGCGATCTCACCGACCTGCTTTTATATGCGTCTATTCCTGTGCCAGAACCAGACGGAATATCCCAGCAACGCGAAGCAGATGCTGTTCTCGCGGATTTCGGCCACTTCGTAGCCGCTGCTCTGATTGCTGCCCAAGATCAGATACAGAACCTGAGCGGCAATGATGATGACGAGCCCCAGCATCGCCGGTGACCGCGCCAGGCGCCAACGCAGCAGCAGAATCGCGAAAATCATGATCCCGGCGAAGAACATCATTTGCTGAGGCATGATGTTCCATGACGCATACATGCCCGCCACCAAGGGCATGGCCAGAAGGGTGAAATCAGCAGGCGGTATGAAATGGTCGAGCTTGCCGCGAAGCTGGCCTGGCAGAACCTGAAGCAGCAGCGGTGCGAGGATGAATGCGGCAAACGCCACTCCGTAATAGATCATCTCGAAGCGGATGGTGTAGAAATTGTGCAGGTTGGTTTCCTGCTGGGTGTTGCCCTCGAACTGGGCCGGTGTGCCCCAACCAAAATAGTGCTGCCCGTAGGAGGTTTCCTCCAAGAGCAGCACCAGCACAGCAAGCGCCATTCCCACAGCCAGCAACCTGCCGGGAACGCCGAGGATTTTCAGATCACGCAGCGCGTCGCCTTTTGCCACCGCAACCAACAGAAATACCAGCGCCGCGGCAATCGCGGCCTCTTGAAGCAAGGCAATCGGACCAAGTTCCGCCACCGCGCCGCGAAGTGCCTCAGGTGCCTGCGCAAGCGCATAGACCGTCCATATGTGAACGCCGTAGCTGATCAACGAGATGATGCCGAGACCCCATCCTGCCACACCGGCATTCCGGAAAATTCTGGGCTCAGGCAGCGAGTCGGGTATGACTGCAAACACGATTGCCATGCCGCCGATCAGGCTGAGAACGATGCGAATGGCGCCGCTCACTTGCCAGTCCGGATCCGTTTCGCTGAGAAAGGTGCGGTCAAACAGCGCCATGTCGATAAACAGCGAAGCCGCGATTGCGGCAGCGGCCAAGGCCAACAACGCCAACCTTTGTTGCACCCTGTCGGGATGGCTGTAGGTATCCATAAACATGATGATACTCCTGATTTGCATCACGCGGTTTGTGATGCGATGAGCGTGCTGATTTCCTGAAGCGTATCGATCTGTGAGACATTGAAATCCGGATCGCTCAGATCGACGCCGTAATCGGTCTCCAGCGTGAGCAGAAGGCTGACTGCGGCGATCGAATCCAGGCGACCACTGTCAAACAAGGATTCACTGTCTTCGAAAGAAGCATCCTGGTCCCGCGCAACCAGCATCTGCGAAATGGTGTTGCGCACGGTGTCGATATTCACTGATGTCATGATGTCACTCCGAACAAGCTGGCGAGGAAAGAAATACGGTCTCCGACCGGGACAAGGCCATCGTGGTTGTCAAACACCTGAAGCAGGGCGAAGAAGAGGATCACCTGGACCCGCGGCACAACATCATGGCGCAGCCAGCCATCCTTGGCCGTGGTCCGTCGCTGGAAGAGTTGCGACCAGATCAGTCCTGCAGTCAGCGCACCTGCATAAATCGTGTAGGAATAGAAGTTATGGATGGTATCCACGAAGCCATTGATCGCAAAACCTGGGGAATCACTGATCAGATCGAAAAGAATGTTTCCCACAAAGGCCGCCATGAAGGTCGCGAAAGCGAGCCGCAGCCGGGGATGATTTTTGAAAAACCGCTGGAAGGTCGGATAGAAGAAGAAATCCGCCAGCAGCTCTTTGAAATAAAACAGGTAGCGTGACCAGAACTCCGACATCGTGCGCGAGGCGAGCGGCTTTGCCAGACCGCGCGGAACGCCGAAGCCAGCCATGCGGATCACCGCGACAAAAACATGAATCGAGACTGCGAAAGCAACGAGCTCCGACAGGAACGTCACGGCAAGAATGAGCCAGCGCGAGGCGAGAGACACCTCTGCACCTGCGGCAATGGCGGGGATTGCGGTTTCAAGATGCGGGATTTCGAGCACACCAGCCAGAGTGCGGTTGAACAGGATCTCGCCAACGCAGTAAAGGATTGCAGCCCAGACCAGCAGCTTTAGCGCTTTAAGTCGTGTCGCAGCAAGTTGGGCGCTGTTCTTGGCCTCAAACTTCTTGAAAAATGCCGGCCCCTTCAACGGCACCGAACCAGAGGCCCAGACCGGACGAAGAAAACCTATCTGCTGATAGGATGGCAGGGCCGTCTTGGAGCGCGCATCAAGAAGAATATAGCCGACAAAGAAGAATGATCCCGACAGATATCCCAACGAAATCCAGGACGCAGAAAAAAGCGGATGTGTTTGCGGAAGGAGAACCGTCATGGCTGAAAGGCCGACACCGAGGAGAAGCATGAACCATATCGGATGCTTGGCAATGACGCCGATTTTGCGTGCCGTCTGATTTTTGATCAGCAGAAACACAAAGGCCATGAAGATCAGCCCGAAGCCGATGAAGGAGGCATCGGCAGGCACCATCGTGCCGAATGAATTCCACAGCTCGTCAAACAGTGTGTAGTGCGGTTCCTGCTTGAGGGGGCGCAGCAAGAAGTAAACTGCGCCAACACCGGTCAATGCGAGCATGCGCCGTGCCGGGAAAACGGCACACAGCAGCAACGAGAACGCAATCAGGATGAAGTGCTTGTCACGAACCACGGGTATGAGCATCAGCAACCCGATAAATCCGGCGTGCAGAACCACTTGGCCCCTTAAGGTCTGAGCCCAGTGGAGAACGGTCTCGTTCTTATCCATCTCAAGCCATTTACGACGCCATTTCAACGGATTGAAGGTGTCAGGGCGGGTGGTCTGAATTGCGTCAAGCGAAGTCATGATGCTTGTTCCAATTCGATCTGTTCAGCCTCAAGCCTGCGCGACAGGGCATTGCGGTCGATTTTGCCATTGGCGTTTAGCGGCATGGTTTCGATTGCCTCGATCCGGGCGGGAATCATATGCGGCGGCAGAACCGACCGGAGATAATCGCGGATTTGCTGGCTGTCGTGTTGCGAGGCGGAGTAAAATCCCACCAGGCCCTCGGCCACGCCGTCGCTCACGGGCCATGCCACGGCGACCGCCATATCTGTCCCTGCGGCTTTTCGCAGCCGGGTGTCGATTTCTTCCAGTTCCACGCGATGGCCGTGCAGCTTGATCTGGTTGTCGAGCCGGCCGAGATGATGAAACACACCATCTTCATCGCGATAACCGCGGTCGCCAGTGAGGTACCAGCGCTTGCCATTTCGCGCCGGAAAGCGCGCGGCGGTCAGCTCGGGCTGCTGAAAATAACCGTCAGCCAGTTGCGCGCCCGCAAGTGCAATTTCGCCAGCATCTCCGTTTTCCACCGGCTGACCGTCGGGCCCTACGATCTCGGCTTCCATGCCTGGATAAGGCTCTCCGATGGCGACGATGGCGCGCGACTCGGTTTGGCGCCCCTCAACGGTCCAGGTCTGGCGCAGGCAGGCGATTGTTGCTTCGGTCGGACCGTAGATGTTGTCGACAATGCTGTTCGGTGCTGCCTTCACCCAGTCCTCGGCAGTGGCTACAGGCAAAGGTTCCCCGCAAAACAGTGAAATCCTCAGTGATGGCATGCTGTCGGGAGACAGGCCGCCTGCTTTCGGGTCATCGCAACAACCGACGGCACCGCGAGCCAGGTGGTGATCTGATGGGCCCTGACGAAGCGTGCCGGCGCGATCATATCCAGCGGCCGCATGATATGCAGCGCTCCACCCGCCTTCCAGGTCGACAGCATGTTGTGAACCGACAGATCAAAGGTGATGTCGCAGGTTTCTGCCGCGCGGTCTTCCGGGCCGAAATCGTACCAGGTCTCCATCGCCTTGAGGTATGAGGCGACAGCGCCTGCCGAAACCATGACACCCTTTGGCTTTCCGGTGGTACCCGATGTGAATTCAATATAGGCGGTATGCTTCGCGCCGACTTTCACCGGCTCATCAGTTCCGGCGTCTGTCGCAAGCACCGGACTGCCCTTGATGAGCCTGAACTCGCCTCGATGCTCCCCGGGTGCGAGAATTGTTTCTGGAGCGGCTGCTGCGACGTCGGCTGCAAGCAGCTTTTCGCCCGCCTTGTCGACGATGAGCGCATCAAGTTTCAGCATTTCGAAAAGTTCGATCAGCCGATCTTTGGGTAGTTTCAGCCCGATCGGAACATATGTTCCACCAGCCCACGAGGTGGCGAGAATACCAATGCAGGCCTCGGTGCTGCGAGACGCAAGAATTCCAATGCGGCCGTGGCTCAAAACAGGTTGAAGGCAACAAGCGCACGCCTGCACCTTTTGCTTGAGGGCCTTGTAGGTGAACGGGTCCGATCCGACCAAAAGAGCGTTCCGTTCTGGAAACTCTATCGCGGCCCGGTTGAATGGTGAAGCAATATTGAAATCATGTTTCACGTCATACTCCCCGTTTTTAAAGGAGGTACGTATCATCAAGGCCGCGACGTCTCAATTTTATATGTTTGTTTACCTTAACGTTTAAAATTGTATATATTAATGTATTTAGGCGTCTTGTTGAATAGTCTTTTATCAGGCTTAGAATATGGCCGGAATTCCGGATGGTTATTTTCTTGTTTGCATGGGTTGCCTTGGGAACTTGGCGCTGCCTGGGAATGGATCTGCGTGAAGGTCAGTTTTCCGTTCCAAACGGATGGTCGGGGCTGACGGAGCCTTGGCCGGCGGGAGGCGGTGGGTTTTGGCGCGCGGGCACTGTTCCCGCTAGCCAGAAGCCCGGCCAAGGGAACGCCCCGGGCTTTGCCTGAACCGGAGACCTGCCGGTCTGCACCGATTCCATCGGGCCCAGTGGGAACAAACAGCGGGTGAGACAGTTTGTGTCACATGACAGACATCCACTATACTGACGACCGGGAATTGATCGTGATCGAGCGGGAGCTCGAACAGCTGAACCGGCTGGCCAAAACGCTGGACAGCCGGTTCATCCTTCCGGGCACGTCGATCCGCTTCGGACTGGACACGGTTATAGGCCTGATTCCAGGCATCGGCGACACGCTGGTGGCCGCCCCCTCGATCTGGATCATCTGGCGCGGACACAGGATGGGGATCGGCAAACGCCATATTGCCCGCATGGTCGCCAATTCGGCGGCCGATTACGTGATCGGTCTGGTGCCGGTGATCGGCGATCTCTTTGACGTCGGCTTCAAGGCCAATCTGCGCAATGTCGCCATCCTGCGCGAGCAACTTGGTGTCAGAAAACAGACACATAGCTCTGCGCAAACCCAAACGGGTGCAATGCCCTGAATGCTGCCGCGCCCGGCAGCGTGACGACCGGTTGCCCGCCCGGACAGGCCAGCCGATGCGCCGTGCAAAAAACGTCTCCCCAAAAAAATCATCCCGACTTTTTCCCCACCCTTTGCCCCCATGCGATACTGGCCTTACCTTCTGTTCCAAGCGGATGGCCGGGGCTGACGGAGCCTTGGCCGGCGGGAGGCGGTGAGTTTTGGCGCGCGGGCACCGTACCCGCGGACCAAAAGCCCGGCGATTTCGTTCACCCCGGCAAAAATTTGCCGGAACCGGAGACCTGCTGGTCCGCACCAGCACCGGCGGCGTCGCAAATGACGCCGGTCCTGACAAGGCCTGCTTATGCTGGACGGTATCGAGGCCGGGAGCGGGCAGGCAAGGGCGGGTTCGGCTGGCGGTTCAGCCGAACGCAACGAACCGTCCGGGACTGGGTGAGAGCTTCGGCGGGAAGGAAGTCATATGCGCCCGGAAGGCGCATGTGTCCCTCACCGGTGGGGCGCGGGTGATTGCGCCAATCCACTTCTTCCACCACCACGGGCCTGTCGCCCGCGCCCCGCAAGTCCGGATTGTTGCCGGACACCCTAACTGCCCTTGAACCGACGGCGAGTTTTTTCGCGCGCGGGGTTTTGGGGTGGCTGATGGGGGGTGGCGGGCATTGTCTCTCCACCCCGTCATGCCGGATCAAGTCCGGCATGACGGAAGGTCCGATCGGGTCTGCATGACGAAGGGGCGGACGGATGACGACGATGGGGTACGCACTCAAAACCCCGAAAGCGTTTGCCGCTTCCGGGGGCCGATATGTTCCGCGATCCGTGCGCGTCTCAGTCGGCGACCGTAACCAGCGCCTTGTCGCGCGCGGCGGCGGATTTCTGCACCGCGTCCTGCACCTTTTCAAAGGCGCGCACTTCGATCTGGCGCACCCGCTCGCGGCTGATGTCGAACTCGGTGGAGAGATCCTCCAGCGTGATCGGATCGTCGCGCAGGCGGCGCGCCTCGAAGATCCGCCGTTCGCGTTCATTGAGCACGCCGAGCGCGCTCTGCAGCATGGCGCGGCGGGTTTCCAGCTGATCCTGTTCGACCAGCATGTCTTCCTGGGTTTCGGAATCATCGACCAGCCAGTCCTGCCACTGGCCCGATTCTCCCTCGCCGGTCTTGATCGGCGCATTGAGCGAAGCGTCGCCGGCCAGACGGCGGTTCATCGAAATGACTTCGGCCTCCGAGACATTGAGCTTGGTGGCGATCTCGGCGACCTGGTCGGGCCTGAGGTCGCCATCATCGACCGCCTGAATCTTGCTCTTGACCTTGCGCAGGTTGAAGAACAGCCGTTTCTGGTTGGCGGTGGTGCCCATCTTGACGAGGCTCCACGAGCGCAGGATATATTCCTGTATCGAGGCCTTGATCCACCACATGGCGTAGGTGGCCAGCCGGAAGCCGCGCTCCGGGTCGAATTTCTTGACCGCCTGCATCAGCCCGACATTGCCTTCGGAAATGACTTCGCCGATCGGCAGGCCGTAGCCGCGATAGCCCATCGCAATCTTTGCAACCAGACGAAGATGGCTGGTGACCAGCTTGTGCGCAGCCTTGGTGTCCTCATGCTCGAGAAACCGCTTGGCCAGCATGTATTCTTCCTGCGGTTCCAGCATCGGGAACTTGCGGATTTCGGAAAGATAACGGTTCAGACCGTTCTCGCCGGCGGAAATGGACGGTAAACTTACTTGGGCCATGACAGCACCCCCTGATCCCTGTTTCTGGCTTCCTTGCGGCAAGCCTCCAGCCCCGGACCGAAAATCGCATCCGGGTCTGATCCAGATGTCATGTAATTGTGGCGAAACCCGGGATCAAGATGCATCGGCCATCACGCTCGCGTGATAGCTGCCGCCGGCGGGCTTCAAAGACCCGCCAATGCTGTGCGCAACTGTTCCATGTCGGCGGGCAGCGGGGCTTCAAACCGCAAGGTTTCGCCGTTTGCCGGGTGTTCGAACACCAGCAGGAACGCATGCAGCGCCTGCCGCGGGAAGGCGTTGACGATCTCGCGGACCTCATCGGGCAGGCGGTTGGCCTTGGTCCGGAAGGCCCCGCCATACTCGGCGTCGCCGATTAGCGGATGGCCGATATGGGCCATGTGCACCCGGATCTGGTGGGTGCGCCCGGTTTCCAGCCTGCATTCGACCAGCGATGCGTCGCTGGTTCCGTCGGGTTTTTCGGCATAGCGCTCGCAGACCAGATAATGGGTCACGGCATGACGGACATCGTCGCCGCCATCGGTGCGCACCGCGCGGCGGATCCGGTCGCGGGCGCGGCCGAGGCTGGCGTTGATGGTGCCCTTGAGTCCTTGCGGCTTGCCCCAGACAATGGCCTGGTAGGCGCGTTCGAGCGGACCGGTCAGTCCGTGGTCGGCGAATTGCTCGGAAAGATGGCGATGGGCATGGTCGTTTTTCGCCACCACCATCACCCCGGTGGTGTCGCGGTCGAGGCGATGGACGATGCCCGGCCGCCGCACTCCGCCGATGCCCGAAAGGCTGTCGCCGCAATGATGGATCAGCGCGTTGACCAGGGTTCCGGTCCAGTTGCCCGCGCCGGGGTGAACCACCAGCCCGGCCTGCTTGTTGAGCACGATCAGGTCGTCGTCCTCGTATAGGATCTCGAGCGGGATATCCTCGCCCACCGGATCGGCGTCCTCCGGTTCGGGCATGCTCAGGTCAACCGTGTCGCCGGGATGGATCTTGTGTTTTGCCTGTTTGGCGGCAACGCCGTTGACGGTGACGGCGCCGGCCTCGATCAGCGCCTTGATGCGGCTGCGCGACAGATCAGGCTCCAGCTCGGCCGCCAGCCAGGCGTCGAGCCTGCCGCCGGCATCCTCGCCGGCCACCAGGGTTTTGTGGTCAAGTCCGGCATCGGGGAGAAGTTGGGCTTCCCTATGCGGCTCGGCTTCGTTAAACGGGGTCGCGTTCTTCAATTTCAGGGTCCGCCCGGCAAGGAATGGAAATGTCGACAGTGAATGATGACGATCTCGACGAAAAGCCGCTTGATCCGGAGATGGAAAAGGTGCGGCGCAAGATGGTGCGGCTGCTGGCCGTGTCGATCGGCGTCATGTTCATCGGTCTTATGGCCGTGCTGGGCGCAATTGTCTATAAATTCACGCAACGCGGCGACACGCCGGTTGCCGAGGCTCAGCTTGACGGCTCTTTCATGAGCGTGCCGTCCGATGCGCCGTTTGAAGCCGTGGCGGCGCTGCCGGCGGGGTTTGTCATTGAAAGCGTTTCGCTGGATGGCGCCCGCATCGGCTTTTTCGGCCGCGCGTCCGATGGATCAAGACGTCTTGCCATCTACGATGTGTCGGTTGGCCGCATCGTCGGCGATATTGTCGTGATCAACCGCTGATCATGGTGGGTGAGGGGCGTCTGATCCGGATTGAAGATCCTGCGGATGCCCGCATCGTCGAGTTTACCGCGATGCGCGACCGGGATCTCGCCGGGCGCGGCGACCGGTTTATCGCCGAAGGCCGGGTCGTGCTGCAGGCGCTCCTGGATGCGGAAACCGGCGGCGGGCGCTTCGTTCTCGAAAAAGCGCTGATTCTCGAAAACCGCGTCGATGGCCTTGGCGATCTGCTTTCCCGTATGAATGAAGCCTGTCCGGTCTACGTGGCCGGACGCGATGTGCTGGATGCCGCGGTTGGCTTTGCCATGCATCGCGGCATTCTGGCGGTCGGGCGGCATGTTCCGGCGCAGTCCCTGCCGGAGTTCCTGTCAGACATGCCCGAGCAGGCATTGCTGGTTGTGGCCTGCGGAATTGCCAATCACGACAATATTGGCGGGATTTTTCGAAACGCCGGCGTGTTCGGCGCCGATGGCATCGTGCTCGACGCCTGCTGCTGCGATCCGCTTTATCGCAAGGCAATCCGGGTCTCGGTCGGGGCGGCGCTCCGGGTTCCGTTCTGCCGTGGCGGCTCGATCGCCGATCTGGTGTCCACGCTTTCATCCGGCGGCTTCGAGGTCGTCGGCCTGTCGCCTTCAGGCGCCGAGCCGCTGGCCGGTTTCAAGCCGGGCCGGCGTGTGGCGCTGCTGGCGGGAACCGAAGGCGAAGGGCTGCCTGCCGGCATTCTCGATGTCGTCAAGACGCTCAGGATCGAGCAGGCGCCGGGCATGGACAGCCTCAATGTGGCGACTGCCAGCGGTATCGCGCTTTGGCATGTGGCCGGTCGAATGGGCCGCACCGGGGGCAGTTGAATTCAGTCTCACCGCCGGGCCGGCCGCATCAATGGCTGGCGGAGATCATGTCCCGGGCGCGCGTGGCAAGGCTCGGCTCGCTTGTCCCGGAACGTCCCGGTTCCTCGTTTCCGGCAAGGATGGTGTTGACGCGTGAGGCTTTGCCTTCCCTGCTGGCGGTCAGTTCGACCATCATGGCCGCGACAGTGGCAATTTCCCGGCGCAGCGCGGCATCATTCCTGTCCTTGTCTGCCTTCAGCAATCGTTCGACAAGGGCCGCCTGACGGGCGCGGAGACGGTCGATCTTCTCGTCCTCGCTCATGACGTCGGTTTCGTGCCCGTTTGCTTTCGGCTCCACGGGTGCGGGCGAAGGGAGTGCAGGCTCGTCTTGCTGCTGGTGCGCTGGGTTTTCTGCGGTGCTGTGTTTGATTTCGGCTGGCGAAGCAGGCTCCTGCTTCAGCCCGGTGACAGCGCGCAACGCGGGCTTTGATTTTGGTTGCTGATTTTTGCCGGATTCGGAATCCGTTGCCGTGCTTGTTCCGTTGGCGGATTTTTTGAGCGCACTCCTGGCTGCCCTCAATTCCTCCGACAATTGCCGGTTTTTCTGCCGGAAACGCTCGATTTCGGCAACACGGCGGTCGAGTGCGTTTTCACGGTCAGTCAGCGCCGTTATCGCCTTGGCGAGTTTTTCCTCGTTCTGCGTCAGCCGATCCTCACTGCTTTTCAGCCGGTTTTCGAGATCCCGAGCAGCGTTTTCGGCGAGCTTGAGGGATTCGCGCAACGCGTTGCGTTCATCGCGAAGTTCCCTGATCTGCGATTTGAAGTTTTCGGCTTCGGTATCAAGCGTGACAAGATCAATGCGAAGTTCCTCGAGCTCGGAACCAAGTCGGTTGATCTGGTCATCACGCTTTGCCATTTCCTGCCGGCGTGCCTCGGCCAACCGGGTCGCGTCACTGAAATTGCCGGTCAGTGTCGTGATCTTGTCGTCACGCTCTGTCACTTCGGCGTTGAGGTCGCGAATGCTGGCGTCCCGCTGCGTGATGGTTTCCTCGGCGGACAGTTTCGCGGCGCGGATTGCCACCAGATCGTCGCTTAGCCTTGCGCTGCGCGCGACGCTTTCGCTGAGCAGGTCGCGATTGCGCTTGAGATCCACCGACAGCCGAGCGTTTTCAGCGGCAAAGGCGGCTCTGGCCATGTCCTTCTCGGCGCGGATTTCCGCGGCTGACAAGGGGACGCTGGCGCGGATGCGCCGCTCGGTCAAGCTCACCACACGGCGTTGAACAATTGGCGCAACGATCAGCGCGACCAGAGCGGCCGCGAGAAAACCCAACGCAAATAGCAGGACAAACTCGATCACTGTGAACCCACATTGTCACTGGCAGGGCTTAAGAATGAAACCCGGCAAAACCTGGGAGAGCTTTAAGCATGGCCAATACATATCGGCAAGCCGCATCATGGAACCAGAACGGGCGGCGGCGACAATAAAGCGGCCGGTGACGGTCGCCTCAAGCTTCGGATTACTTCAATTCTGTCTAGAACGGGTTCCATGTCGGCGACGGCGTCATCTTCAGATAGCCGATATTGACGCCCAGGCGTGCGCCGACGCCGGTGCGGATGGGAACAACCAGAACATCGTTGCGCTTGAGCACAGTCATTCCCAGACCGGCAATCACGTAAGCCGAGCCTGAAACGCCGCCAAACCGGCCATAGACGCTTTCGACGCTTGGAAGATTGTAGACCAGCATCATGGTTCTTGTGCCGTCGCCACCATAGTCCCAGCCGATGGACGGGCCCTGCCAGAAGATGTCGTGCTGACCGGCGTTCTTGGTATACAGTTCACCCTCGCCATAAGTCAGGCCGCCAATGAATGCGCCGGAAGCTTCCTGGCCGAGAATGTAGCCGTTGGGCAGACCATAGGACTGAAATGCCTTTTCCACCAGCTTGGCCAACCCGCCAGAGGTCGAGCCGAAGAAACCATGACCGGCGTTGACGATTTCCTGCGAGGTGTATTGCGACGAATTTGCTGCTTGGGCGCGGGCGCCGGACGTGGTTCCGGCAATGCAAAGCACGGCCGTGAAAAACGAAACAAAAGCATAAAGCTGAAAGCGGGACGCGATCATGGGGTCCACTCCGTTGATTGGACGGTAGATACCGCAGGAAACATTGATCACATTGTGGCGCTTCGATCTTAATAAGCAGTTTACCAAATGTGGTGTCTTTAGAGCGAAACAGTTTGTGCGTTAGCCGGCATTGCGCCATGACGCTGACTTCTGATCGAGAAAGCTTGCGGTCGACGGAACCCGGTGCGATTTTTCTACCGAGTTGATTCGGCCCGCGGGCAAAGAGGAGAATTCGATGTCGAAGAACCATAATTTGACCCTGGCGGGGCCGGATCTTGCTGCGCTTTTGTGCAGCCGGGTGTGCCACGACATTATTTCTCCGGTTGGGGCGATCAACAACGGACTGGAACTGCTCGATGAGGGCGGCGCCGACGCCGATGCGATGGATCTGATTCGCACCAGCGCGCTGAATGCTTCGGTACGGCTGAAATTCGCCCGTCTTGCCTTTGGTGCATCCGGGTCGGTTGGCGCTTCCATTGATACCGGGGAAGCCGAAAAGGCGGTCATTGACTATGTTTCCGCCGACAAGAAGACCGAAGTGCGGTGGAGCGGCCCGCGTGCCATCATTCCGAAAAACCAGGTCAAATTGCTGCTCAACCTGTTTCTTGTCGCCTATGGCGCGATTCCGCGCGGGGGCGAGATCGATGTGACGCTGGAAACGCCGGAAACCGATCCGCGGTTTCGGCTGGTCTGCAAGGGTCGGATGGTCCGGGTGCCGCCCAAGTTCCTCGAAATCTATTCAGGTACGATCGATGAGGCCATTGATGCTCATTCCATCCAGCCCTACTACACTGTGCTTCTGGCCGAAGAAGCAGGGCTGACGCTGTCGTGCTCGGCAAATGCAGACGAAGTGGTATTCACGGCTCAACCCAAAACCGCGCAGTAACAGGCGGGAACCTGTTGTCGGAAACGCTCCGTTAAGCCTGTCTGATTACGGTTTGTTCGCTCCCTTGGAGTAGGCTTCTTTCCAACAACGGCGGATCCGCTTCCGGATTCGCCTGGAAGAAGCAAAAGGGAGAGCCGCCATGCGCCGCTTCATGATCGCCGATGATTCAGCCGTGATCTGCAAGGTTGCCAAACGCATCCTGACCGGTCTGGATTACCTTGTCATCGAGGCGTCCAATGCCGGCGAGGCCATGATCATGTGTGATGCGCAATTGCCCGATGTCCTGTGTGTCGATGCCGGCATGACCGGTGCCCTGGACCTGATTTCCTCGGTGCGTCAGATGGACGGCGGCAAGGATGTGCGCATCCACTACTTGATGATCGAGAAGGAATTCAAGCAGATGATGGCGGGCAAACGCGCAGGTGCGGACGAGTTCCTGCTCAAGCCGTTTGACCGGCGGAGCCTGACAGAAGCTTTCGCCCTCTATGCGGCTGCTGCCTGATACACCCTGAGCCTCAAGCTCAAATCTTGAAACGCTGACAGCAAAAACCCGCCGGTTCTGGCGGGTTTTTGCTGTTTAACCTGATTCGCAAAGGCCTGGATGATTCAGGCGCTTTCCAGAATTTCTCTCTCGTCCGGTTCGCGCAACACATATCCGCGGCCCCACACCGTTTCGATGTAGTTCTTGCCGCCGGCGGACGTTGCGAGTTTCTTGCGAAGCTTGCAGATGAAGACGTCGATGATCTTCAATTCCGGTTCATCCATCCCGCCATAGAGATGATTGAGGAACATTTCCTTGGTCAGGGTCGTGCCCTTGCGGAGCGAAAGCAGCTCCAGCATCTGGTATTCCTTGCCGGTCAGATGGACACGCTGTGAGCCAACTTCGACGGTTTTCGCATCGAGATTGACCACCAGGTCACCGGTGGTGATGACCGATTGGGCGTGGCCCTTGGAGCGGCGCACGATGGCGTGAATGCGCGCCACCAGTTCGTCCTTGTGGAACGGCTTGGTCATGTAATCGTCGGCGCCAAACCCAAGTCCGCGAACCTTGTCTTCAATTCCAGCCATGCCGGACAGAATCAGGATCGGGGTTTTGACCTTGGAGAGCCTCAGAGTCCGCAGAACCTCGTATCCGGACATGTCCGGCAAATTGAGATCCAGCAGTATGATGTCATAGTCGTAAAGTTTGCCGAGATCGACGCCCTCTTCACCCAGATCCGTGGTGTACACGTTGAAGCTTTCAGACTTCAGCATCAATTCGATGCTCTGCGCTGTAGCGCTGTCATCCTCGATCAGTAGAACCCGCATATTTATCCCCTTTTCCGCCGCCGCAAGGTTTTAAGATCCACTTACGCGATACGGATCCAGTCGTTGCCTGATTTGGAGGCTGCCATGGAATGGTTAACAAATTCTGATCAGGTTACGCAACCACTATCACAATGTTAATTATCACTGGCATACTCCTGATTTTATTCCCAAAAATTAGCTTGGGTTTTTTAATGTACCACATCAAAAAACATGCCCAAGTGATTCAAAGGACTCCGGAATGACGGAAGGAAAAATCATGTTTCCTGTTTACCCCGCCTTAAACCATGACCGGTATTATTAATGATGCCCGTAAACGAAAGGTTACCACGGCGGGCAATAAAGTTAACGTCGTGGTCATTTTTCCTGAATCGGGACTGGCGAATGTGCCGGAGTAACGAGTTTCAGTAGCCGGGATCTCGCATCACGGGAGTATTGCGTATGAAGTCGCGTGAGAGCCATGTTCGCCTGAAGCAATTTCAGGTTAACGAAAAAACGCGTCAGCTTGGTCAGATCCAGCTGATGATGGCGGAAATGGAAAAAATGGCGGCGGAGCTGGAGTACCAGATCGCCGCCGAGGAGAAGAAGGCGGGTAATACCGACCCTTCCCATTACGCTTATCCAACCTTCGCCAAGGCAGCGCGCCAGCGATCCGACAATCTGCAGACTTCAATTCGCGAATTGAAGGTGCAGCTTGATGCGGCTGAACTGGCGCTCGAAGAGGCGCAGGCCGAGTTCGACAAGGCAACCGCGCTCGAAGAGCGCGATGCCGGGCATCGGTCAAACCGCGCGGTCTGAGCCAGGCTCGGACGGCCGTGCAAGCTCCTGGCTACAAGGCCGGGGGCTGCCAGATCATGTGCCGGCAACGGTCGCCATGATTGAAGGAATAACCGCAGCGCGCGCGATTGGAGACAATCGGGCGCGCTGCGCGTTCAATTCACAACATCCCGCCATTCCGGATGCCGTTGTGCCTGGGCCTTGAAAAAGGGGCAAAGCGGGATGATTTTCCATCCTCCCGCCCGCGCCGCCTCGACGGCATGAAGCGCCAATGCCTGACCGACGCCTTTGCCGCGCAGACTGTCGGGAACTCCGGTATGATCGATGATGATGAGCTGCGGCGAGGCGCGCGAATAGGTCATTTCGGCTTCCGCGCCTTCGACCCGGGCGATGAATCGGCCGCCGCTTTGTCCAGTTTCCTCGGTGATCTGCATGACTGCCCCTGGTTTGCCAATTGCGGTGAAACTCGGATATGGAGGTCCGAAGTGTTGGATCAAGTAATCCAAGCCTCGTCAATCCTGAACTGGAATCAGTAGATCAGTCAGGCCGTTTTGATGCTTGCGCGATCTGTGCCGGGGAGAAATTAATGCGGTTTGTGCTCGCGGCGGCCCTGGTGCTGGCTCCGCTGTTTTTCGGACTGGGTATCGTGTTGCCGCTGGTGCGGTTCGAGACCATGTATTTTTTCGATCAGTCGCCATCGCTTCTGGGCGTGATCGCCGCGTTATGGAGCGGTGACGATCCGGTTCTCGCTGTTGTGGTCGGGCTGGTGTCGGTGGCGTTTCCGGTGGTCAAGCTGATTGCCATCTCCGCCGAGGCGACGGGGATCGAGCGCAGGTCCGGTTTGGCGATGCGATTGCTGCCCCATCTCAGCCGCTGGTCGCTGATGGATGTGGTTCTGGTGGCGCTGGTGATCGTGGCGGCAAAAACCGGCGGAATCGCACAGGCGTTTTCGCAACCTGGCCTGTGGTTTTATGCCGGCTCGGCGCTTACGGCGGCTCTTGCCCACGACCTTGCCGGCCGGCTCGGGCACTCCGCGCGGTCATGACGGCACGCGCACTGCCGTCCGCCGAAATCCGCTCGGGACGCCGGACCGAGCAATGCCTGGGCATTGCCGGACACGGACGTGCCGATTGATCCGAGCGGATTTTCGGTGACAAAAACGCAGGCGCTGGCTTTGATCTGTCAGATGATGCCGGTTTAATGCCGGTATTGCTGAATGCGCGTGGTGCGCAAGCCTGCTAGCCCGTGATCGCTGATTGACGATTGCCAGGAGAGAAACTCCTCGACCGTCAGGGTGTAGCGTTCACAAGCTTCTTCAAGGCTGAGCAAGCCGCCGCGAACAGCGGCCACCACTTCAGCCTTGCGCCTGATCACCCATCTACGGGTGTTGGCGGGGGGTAAATCTGCGATGGTCAACGGACTTCCGTCGGGGCCGATCACATATTTAACGCGGGGTCGTACCATATCGGTCATTGGACTCTCTTACACACTCAAGACCTATGACCTCACACTACAGACGCGGGTTTAAAAATTGCCTAAGGGCCCGGCAAGGTTTTGGTAAGTTTTGGCACAGGTGGCGGCAGCACCTGCGGCCAGTTGACTGTCTGACAATAGGCACCTTGTTGCGGATCGCCGCACACCCTATAAAGAGGCAGGTCCTGAACGGATTTTTTTGCAACCGCTTGATCAGCGCCTTGAACGCTTTTGAAGGCCGGGGAAGACAGTGAACAGTCTAGATTTTGACAAGGACCCGCGGGAAACGCGGGTGGTGGTCGCCATGTCGGGCGGCGTTGACAGCTCCGTCGTTGCGGGAATTCTCGCACGTGAGGGCTATGATGTGCTCGGCGTGACGCTGCAGCTTTACGATCACGGCGCCGCCGTGCACCGGGCCGGCTCGTGTTGCGCCGGCCAGGATATCGATGATGCGCGGCGGGTGTGCGAAACCCTAGGTATCGCGCATTATGTGCTTGATTACGAAAAGCGCTTTCGCGAAGCGGTGATCAATCCGTTCGCCGAAAGCTATGTCGCGGGTGAAACGCCGATCCCCTGCGTGGCCTGCAATCAGACCGTCAAGTTCGCCGATCTTCTAGCGACCGCGCGCGATCTCGGGGCCGATGCGCTGGCGACGGGCCATTACATCCGCTCGCGCGCCAATCCTTCACCGGACAATCCGGGGCGGCGGGCGCTGTTTCGTCCGGTGGACGCGGATCGCGACCAGAGTTACTTCCTGTTTGCCACCACGCAGGACCAGCTGGATTACCTGCGGTTTCCCCTTGGCGAGCTGCCCAAGGCGCGCACGCGTGAGCTGGCCGAGGAAATGGGGCTGGATGTCGCCAAGAAGGCCGACAGCCAGGACATCTGCTTTGTGCCGCAGGGCAAATACGCCCATGTGATCGAAAAGCTCAAGCCGAATTCGGCGCTTGCCGGCGAGATCGTTCACATCGACGGACGGGTGCTGGGCGAGCATCCGGGCATCGTGCACTTCACCATCGGGCAGCGCCGCGGCATTGGTGTTGCCACCGGTGATCCGTTGTATGTGGTGCATCTGGATGCCCGGTCGCGGCGTGTCATCGTCGGGCCGCGAGAAGCGCTGGAAACCCGGCGTCTGATCCTGCGCGATGTCAACTGGCTGGGCGATGCGCCGCTCGTCGATATCGGCCCGGAGGGACTTGAGTGTTTCGCCAAGGTGCGTTCGACCCGGCCACCGCGGCCGGCCATCCTGCGCGCTGCGGAAGGCGAGATCTCGGTGGAGCTGGTCGAGGGCGAGGCCGGTGTGGCGCCGGGCCAGGCCTGCGTGCTCTATTCCGCGGCCGGAGATGATGCGCGGGTGTTTGGCGGCGGCTTTATCGATCGCTCGGAGCGCTCGCCCGCGGCCGAAGCGATGCTGTCCACGCTGCTGCAGCCGGCCGCCTGAAGCCGGCCGCCTGAAACCGACCGCCGGCGGCGGCGCCCTGCCGAACCATCAGCCATTGTGCGCACGTCAATGCTTGTCGCGCAAAGCCGGGCAGCGGTTTTGCGATAATGACATGCAGCAACAATGGGCTCGCGCGCGTCACCTGAACCCAATTGAATGCGACGTGCGTTAGCGCTCAATCGTGGCGAACCGTGCCTTCCGACAGGATTTCGATCACCGCCAGGCCATCGGCAACCGGGGTGCGCGGAGCGGCGCGGCTCGAGATGCAGTCGAGGAAATGGGCGCATTCGCGGGTCAGCGGCATGCCGTCGGGAATGTCGATATAGTCGGGATCGACCATTTCCGATTGCCAGCCATTGTCGTCTTCCCACAGCTTGTGATGGTAGACGGCCAGCTTCTGGTTCCAGGGCGCGACATCGTCGAACACGGCCATGGCTTTCGACCCGATTACCGTCAGCTTGCGCTCGCGGTAGGGGTTGAGCCGCGAGGCGAAGACATGGCTGCGAACGCCGCCGGGGAACTGCAGGTGCAGATGGGCGAAATCCGACAGCCGGTTGAGCATGGCCGAGCCGACGCCACGGACATTGACCGGTTTTTGCCCGGTGATCGCAAGGATCAGCGACAAATCATGCGGGGCGATGTCCCACAGCGCATCGTTCTCGGCGTGAAACTTGCCAAGCCCGACGCGGTGCGAATGGATGTAACGCACATCGCCCAGTTCGCCGGCCGCGATCATCGCTTCCAGCGCCTCGAAGGCGGGGTGAAAGCGCAGCACGTGCCCGGTCATGGCCACCAGGCCGGTGCGCTCGGCCGCATCCACCACGCGCCGCGCGTCGGCGACCGACAGCGCGATCGGCTTTTCGACCAAAAGGTGCTTGCCGGCCTCGAGCACTTCGATCGCCAGATCCGCGTGATATTGCGGCGGCAGGGCCAGAACCACGCCGTCAATGGCAGGGTCGGCGAGAACCTGTTCAAATTCCATCGCCCTCACGCCATGGCTGGCGGCAAGCTCGCCGGCCCGCTCCAGATGCCGGTCGGAGACGGCGTGAAGCGCACCGAGCTCGGAGAATGTGCGGGCGTGATTTGATCCCCAGTAGCCGCAGCCGACGACTGCGATTTTTGGGGCGGTTTTGCGGGGGAGGGCGCGTTCCATGGCCTGGCCTGTCCTGTTGTTCTTATTGTTATGATCTCTGGATGAGGGGATTAGACCCGATGACGGATCAAGGCAAGGCGGGGTTCCGCACCGATGCCATGCAGGGACCGCGACATGGTGTCGTGCCGTGCCGGGGATTTCCGCATCAGGAAAAGCTCAAAGCACGCTTGACACCGGAGCAACCCGCACCTTATATGCCGCCCGTCCGGCCCGATCAATTCGGCGGCTGGCGGCGGGGTAGCTCAGCTGGTTAGAGCAGCGGAATCATAATCCGCGTGTCGGGGGTTCAAGTCCCTCTCCCGCTACCAAAATTTCCCAAATATTGCAGATGGTTAGGTCTCGCACATCGCGACCTGTCCGGCGCGTGGATCGTCCGGGGTGTCATTCTGGGTGACAAATGCGTGGGCTTGGATGCGATGGAGTGGGGTTGTACGCGCGTCCAGTGAAGCATAAACCTCCACACAATTGCGGGCCATAGGGCGGCTGCAGGCGATCTAGTCTGGCTGTCCGAAACTCCAGTCTTGCATAAGGCTGCTGTCCTATTTTGGGCCTCGTGTTTTGAGACTGATTTAGAAGGCGCTAAGCACAGTGTTGCTCAAATTGAAACTTCGGCCTGCTCTATATAACCGGCAAAAAGTGCTTGTGGCATTGCTGCGTGCGTTCGGTGGCACATTGCAGAATGTGGATATGCAAAAATACCTTTTTCTTTTCACGGAACAGTGTGAGTCAGAAGCGAGTTATGAATTTGTACCCTATCGTTTTGGGTGCTTTTCTTTTCAATCTTATGCGGATCGGCGCAAACTGATTGAGTTTGGCCTCCTCGCTAATCATGATGGCTGGCATTTGATAGACGACGAGGAGAAGTTGCCGAACAGCTTAGTTAAAAAAACAACTCTATTTGCGGAAAAGTATGCCTCCTTGAGAGGAGATGATTTGGTGCGCCGCGTCTATCGTGACTACCCATACTACGCAACGCGTTCTGAAATCGCTGGACGATTGATGTCAAATTCGGAGTTGGCTGCTATTGAATCTGCGCGCTCGAAAGAATGCGAACCGACACTCTTTACGATTGGCTATGAGGGTCAGTCGTTTGAAAATTATCTAAATCGCTTGCTTAGGAACAACGTAGCGCTGCTGTGTGACGTTCGCAAAAATCCCTTGAGTCGTAAATATGGGTTTTCGAAGAAGGCTCTTTCGGAGACTTTATCTAAGCTCGACATTGAGTACATTCACATACCTGAGCTTGGAATTGTTTCAGACAAACGGCGCTCATTAAAAACGCGGGCTGACTACCAATCGCTCTTCGCTGAATATGAAGCTACTACGCTCCAATCTGAAGGTGATGCTTTAAACCACCTGGTAGAACTGCTAAGCAAATACAATCGAGTCGCAATCACATGTTTTGAAGCTGATTATTGTATGTGCCATCGTGGAAAAGTTGCGGAACATGTAGCAGCGCGACCTAATTGGCCGTACCGAATTTTGCACATTTAGGACGCGGAAATGGCCAAGCAGCGGGTATTAATAGCAGTTAAGACCTACCCAACGCTTTCCAAGACATACACTGAACTTGTTTGCACAGCCGGTTTTCGAGAAGACGGATCATGGGTACGGATTTATCCTTCCCCATTTCGATTTTTGAATGACACACAGCGGTACAAAAAATACCAGTGGATCGAACTTGACCTCGCCAAGAACCCGAAAGATACACGACCTGAGAGCCCGATCTGAAAGTTATTGAGTGATATCAGTGGGATGTGATTCCGTCG